>LSQX01358653.1_pt3 | contig 124152 bp, 112 predicted proteins | sample 654561 | NCBI WGS metagenome assembly LSQX01 (sample SAMN04489861, study PRJNA283612) | anaerobic digester metagenome | isolation source: 4 biogas reactors fed with cattle manure at either 37C or 55C with and... | place: Denmark: Kongens Lyngby | collected 2014
CAAGGATGAACACCAACCTTAGCTGGCATTTCATAGTTTTGATGACCATGCTCTATCAAAGTATCTTCGATAATATCTAGGATTTCCTCTCTAGATAAACCGATATTTTCGCATTCATTTTTCGTAAGGTAAAGGGCTTCCTTTCCTAAATCTAAATGTTGTGCGATATATTCGCGATCTTGTTCAAAACTCATTGATGGACCTCCGTAGTTAAAGATTTATTTGCGACACTATATTACATAGCATTGATATGCATAAAACATGCCAAAATAATGATTTTTAAGAAATATAAAAATATGCAAAAAAATCCTCTGAAAAAGCTAAAAACACTTAAAAATAGTTGAATTAAGCGCTTAACTAGATGTTAATATTAAAGAAAAGATCAAGCTCTATAAAAAATAGACCGAAGACATTGGCACTAAAACTTCAAAAAAGAAAAAAATGTCAAAAAATGAAAAATAAATATACGATATTTTTACACAACAATATTTTCTCTCTATCTTCACTCACAATTATTCAGAAAAAAATGTAAATATTAAGTTTTAACGATAAGGAATTCCTTGATAATTGAATAATAAGAAAAAACTGATATCACATAGTAACTCTGGCATAACAATTGCTTTTAATCTTATTAAAGATGTTTGCGATCTATATTACTATTCGATTTTTGTAAGATTCGATTTGATTAAAGGAGAAGCAAATGGATAATTGGAGTCATCATACGACGAGAAGACAATTGGGCATTGAAGTATTGGATAAAGAACAATGCGCAATGATTCATCAAGCTGTTCTAGAAGTATTGAAAGAGGTTGGAGTAGAAATTCACAACGAGCGTGCTCTAGAGATTCTAAAAAAAGCAGGTGCCTTTGTAGAAGGTAAGAGAGCTCGTTTTGCACCGGCAATGGTTGAAAAAGCTATTCGGTCTGCACCTTCACAAGTAACTTTATATGCTCAAGATATGAGTTCTAAAATGATTTTAGGCGGAAGAAGATTTTACTATGGTCCTGGACCTACAGTTATTAATACTCTAGATCCTTATACCGGAGAAAGAAAAATTCCACACTATCAGGATACCTGTAATGCAGTTAAAGTAATGGATGCATTGCCAAATATCGACTATTTAATGGATTTTGGTACTATTGACGATGTCGAAACACAGGTCTTGGACGTTTATTGTTTTAGGGCTATGTATGAAAATTCAAGAAAACCGATTGTACACTGGGCTTACAACCGTGAAAATGCACAAGCCATGATCGATATGGGTTCCAAAATTCGTGGCAGTGTTGAAGAGTTACAAAAATATCCATTTTTTACCATTTATTCTGAGCCTATTACGCCCTTGGTTCATGAAAATGAAGGCTTAGATGTCATGATGACAATGGCAGAGCACGGTTTACCCTTTGTGTATACCTCTGCAGCTCAAGCAGGGATGACCTCTCCGGTTACCCTAGCAGGAACCATTGTTATCCAACTAGCAGAATCTTTAAGTGGCTTGGTTATCAATCAATTAATTAATGAAGGCTCCCCCTACATTATGGGTGGTGTCATCACTGTTGTTGATATGGCATCAATGCAAATTACTTACGGATCTCCAGAATTTAACGTGATGTCTGGCGGTTTGGCAAGTATGTCTAGTTTCTACGATCTACCTGTTTTCACAACAGCTGGTTGCTCTGATTCTAAAGCATTAGATCAACAAAGTGGTATCGATATGGCGACTAGTATCTTAATGTCTGCATTGTACGGTGGTAATCTAATTCATGATGTTGGTTACATGGAGTCTGGATTATTAACATCTACAGAAGCGATGGTTATTGCTGACGATATAATCGGACAAACAAAACAAATTATTCGTGGTATCGAAGTGACCGATGAAAGCTTGGCGGTGGATGTCATTAAAAAAGTAGGACCCGGTGGTAACTTCTTAGCGGAACGCTCTACTTACGATAAATTTAAAACCGAATGGTGGTTCCCAACCGTGTTTAACAGAAAAGTTTATGCTAATTGGGAAGCAGATGGTAAACCGGAATTAAGAGATATTGCCAACGCAAAAGTTAGAAACATTCTTGAAAATCACAAAACACCAGAATTTGATATCGATGTTAAAGAAGAATGCGATCAAGTGTTGAAAGACTTGATAGAGACTTATAAATAGTTTTAAGGAATAGCATGCCGGGTAAGCCTTGGAGGCTAACCCGGCATGCTTCAAAATAAGTTTAACTAATTTGGTTACCTAGCAAACTAACTACTGCTAGGCATCTCAATATGAAAGGTTTACAAGAGGGAAGAAATGAAAGGAAAGAAAGAAAATAACAAAAAATTCTTTGATATTGTTAACAAGTGGGTATTGTTTCCTTCAGGCGGTGCCTTAATCTTCTTTGTGTTATTGGGTGTTTTTATTCCAGAAACCTTTGCTGCCGGCGCGGATCACGCTTTGGGATTTGTCTTAAAGTATTTTACATGGTTTATTACACCAGCGTGTTTTGGCATGGTTATCTTCTGCTTATGGGCAGGCTTCAGCAAATATGGCAGTATTAAGCTAGGGGGTGCAGATGCCGAGCCGACTATGAGCAAACCGGTTTGGTTTGCTATTGCTCTAACTTCCGGGATTGCAGTTGGGATCAACTACTATGGTGTTTACGAACCTTTGTCTTTTGCTTACAATCCTCCGGAGTTTTTAGGCGTTGCGGTTATGAGTGAAAGTGCCATACTCAATGCTTTAAAATACACATTCTTGCATTGGTGTTTCCACCCATATGCTATTTATACATCGGTAGGCATTTGCCTTGTGTTTTTAATCTACAATGCCAAGAAAGATTATCGTGTATGCACGGCACTGTATCCGCTATTGGGTGATAAAACCTACGGACCCATTGGCAATTTTATAGATTCTTTGTCTATTTTTGCTATCATTGCAGGGATCGGTACTTCCTTAGGGTTTGCAACCCTGCAAATAGCGAGAGGTTTAGACATCATCGTTGGATTTGAGAGTAATGCTTTTAGTTGGTTGGTAATTATTGGTTTGACCACCATTGTTTATACGATATCCAGTATTTCAGGATTGCATAAAGGGATTACTTACATCTCCAACTTAAATACAGTTCTATACTTTTTTGTATTGGTTTTTTCCTTTGTCGTTATAGATCCTATTGGCGTTGTTGAGTTAACCATAACTTCTATAGGTCAATATCTCAATCAATTTTTAGACATGTCTCTCTATTTGGATCCTATTATGAGAACAGGATGGGTTGGGGCCAATAACGTTTTCTTTAATACTTGGTGGATTGTTTTTGCTCCATTAATTGGTTTGTTTTTAGTAAAGTTAGCCTATGGAAGAACCATTCGGGAATTTGTAACCGTTAACCTAATTGCACCGGTAATTTTTTCTTTTGGATGGTTTGGCATCTTTGGTGGTGGCGCTATAATTCTAGAAAAATTTCATGGTACGCAAATCGGTAAGGCGATTTCGGAAATTGGTTCTGATATGTCCTTATATGCGTTTTTCAACGAACTGCCAATATCAAAACTAATGAATCCGATAGCATTACTGATTGTTATTTTGTCATTTATAACATTAGCAGAGTCCATGACAATGTCTATCGCTGCTATGACTCTTAAAGAATTTAAAGATGAAACTGGGGAAGCAAGCCCGCCCAGAATTGTATCGGTTTTCTGGGGGGTAGTAATGGCGTTGGTAGCGTATGTCTTATTGATTACAGGAGGAACTGCAGCATTGCAAACTTCGAGTATTGTGTGTGGTTTACCTTTATGTGTGCTAATTGTTTTCATGATGGTCTCTCATTATAAAGCAATGAAGAGTCTTTATAAATTCGATATTTACAGCCGTGGTGATCTGAAAGTTTATGATACCGAAGAAAAGAGTAGATTGGAAGGTGTTTCACTCAAAGATTCTTAATACAGGAACAGATCTTACTGTCCCATTAAAATGATTTTCTAAAATCATCGCATATCGTTGTATTTATAATTAAAGTGACTGGTTGGAATAAAAAAATTAAGGAGAATTTTATGGATGACATTGAAGTAAAAAACCTCATAGATCAAATGCTAGAATTAGTTGATTTGCACCATAAAGGTGTTCTTATTCTCGACAGTCAACAAAATATCATCAAATGCAACGATATGTTTTTAGATATTTTTAATATAGAAAGGAATCTTACAGAAAAAGAGCTTAAAGATAAAGTCAACAAAGTACTACGAGACTACGGCATTCAAAAGGAGAACCTTTTCTTAAAAAGTAAAGAAAATAAACAGATCAATATCACCTATCAAGCTATTAAAGTCTTTAATAAAGCCTACGATGCTTGGCTATTTGAAACCGTGTCTAAAGAAGATTTACGCAATAGTATATTAGAAAATATGGTGCATTTCGGTCAAGATGGCATACATGCTGTAGATATGGATGGCAATATGATTTTGTACAATAAAGCTCAAGGGAAAATTGATTGTCTGGATCCTGAGGAAGTATTAGGTAAACACGTAACGGAAATTTATGCACTAGACGACAACACTTCTTTATTGTTAAAGGTATTGAAAACAAAACAACCAATCGACACACTTCGCCAATCTTACTATACAAGAAAGGGTGCGTTTGTCGATTGCGTGACTTCCGTTATACCTCTTTACTATAAAGACCAAATGGTAGGGTCTATGGCCATTGTTAGAGACTACTACAATGTATTGAAAACATTGGAAGAAAACCATATGGTTTATGGAAAAGATAAGAATCATCAGAAACCGAAATATTCCAAGAAACAAACGCGGTACAATTTTTTGGATATATTGACGGTCAACGAAGACTTTAAGAGAAATATCGATATTGCAAAGTTAGCTGCGGACACCAACTCCAGTGTATTGATTATTGGAGAGACTGGCACAGAGAAAGAAATGTTTGCTCAAAGCATACATGATTACAGCTTGCGACGAAAAGATCCCTTTGTGGCTATCAATTGCGCGGCCATTCCTGAAACACTGTTGGAAAGTTTGTTATTTGGTACAACAAAAGGGACTTTTACCGGCGCCATGGACAAGCCAGGGTTATTTGAAACAGCTGGTTGTGGAACAGTTTTTTTAGATGAAATTAACTCCATGTCTCTTTTTCTACAATCTAAACTCTTAAGAGTATTGGAAGAGAAAACTGTGACACGTTTAGGTTCACAGGATTTGATACACATCGATGCACGGATCATCTCTTCTTGCAATGAGAATCCTATTGCCGCTGTTGATGAAAATCGCTTGCGAGGAGACTTGTTTTATCGTTTGGCGGTAGTGTATATCGTCGTACCTTCTTTGCGTAAAAGGCCGGAAGATATTCTGTATCTTACACAAAAGTTTATTGAACGCTACAATCAAAAGTTCGGGAAGAAAGTGAGTGGTCTCTCTGAAAAGGTAACAAACTTTTTTTACCAATACCCTTGGCCCGGCAATGTACGTCAATTAAAGAATCTTTTGGAATCGGCGATAAACACCGTTGATACAAATGAATCGTATTTAGAAATGCACCATTTGCCCAAGTATCTCTTCAACGAGGAAGATCAGCTACGTTATGGTTTTAATTACCATGTTGCTGCAGAAAAAACACCGCAAAAGACGTTTACGTCATCTCCTAGTAAAGAGAATAAAACCGAAGATGTATTTGCAAGGATCGAGCAGGAAGAAAAAGAATTTATTATACGTCATTTGGAACTCAATATGGGCAATATTTCAAAAACTGCTAGAGAATTGGGAATGAGTAGACAAAAATTGTATTATCGTTTAAAAAAGCACGGTATTAAATAATGAATAATCATGCTAAAGGCATTGCAATGGCAATAATTGGAGCAACAGCGTACGGTTTTTTGCCTATAATTGCTAAATTTCTTTTAAACATCGATGTGAGCAGCTCCGATGTTTTAGTTTCTCGATTTATCATCGTGTTGCTGTTAACGGGTGCGTATTTAGTTTTCAAGAAAAAATTGACTGTACCATCGATAAAACAGGCACGAGACCTCATAGCATTTGCCGCATTGGGTTATGGTGGTGCTATATATTTATTAACGGAATCGTGTCGTTTTATACCTGTCAGTCAAGCGACGGTCATTCACTTTTCTTATCCCTTCTTTGTAGCGTTGTTTATGGTGATGTTTTTTAAGGAAAAAATAACGAAGCTTAAGATCTTAGCTTTGTTGTTGATCGCCTTAAGTTTGAGGTTCTTTATTGGAACTGATATACAAGCTAACATCAAAGGAATCATTTTAGCGCTAACCTCCGGCTTGGCTTTTGGTGCATATATGACCAGTATCAATCAAAGTAGCTTAAAGGGTTTTGACACTATGAACTTGATGTTTTATTTGTCACTGTCGGTGATTGTGACATTTGGAACTTTTGCTCTGGTAGCGGGGCAATCGCATTTGTTTTCGCTTCAGCCAATAGCGTATGGATATATCCTTCTTTTAGGTTTGACTTCTGTTGTTGGTATATCGTTTGCAACGATGGCGGTTCGAACCATTGGAGAAACCCACACAGCAATGCTCTCGCTGGTGGAGCCGGTGGTATCTTATTTGGGAGGGATTGTTATTTTTTCTGAGAAAATGTCTCTCAGAAATCTCATCGGAAGTTTTATCATGCTTTTGGTCATTTTAGTCGTCATTGGTGATGAACAAGCTTCAAAAAATAAAGAGAGCTTTAAATAAAGAAAGGACAAACTATGTTCGAAAAAGTACAGTTGCCGATTAGTTTAAATCAACAGCAATTGTTCCAAAATATGAAGATAACCCCTGAATTGAACAATTACGATGTCTTTGTAAAAACTTACGAGTCCTTATGGAAAAAATTACCCAATTTAGTTCAAATTGAGGGTGTATTTAAACTATGGAAAAATACTTTTGGAAAAGAAATACACGAAGATTTGGCTCATACTTCTCATTTAGTGTATTGCCTAGTTACTTTAGGTAAAGACATTAGCGATCAGTGTACAGCATACTTTGCCGAGAGGGACTATGTCAGTGGGATGATGATAGACAGTATCGCAGATTTGTTGCTGTTTAATGCATCCAACAACCTCTATACCCTCGTTTGTAAAGAGATATCTGAAAAGAGAGGTTATGGATTGACGAGACGGTACTCTCCCGACGATCGTACGATTTCCATTGTGCATCAAAAGACCATACTGGATGTTTTTAAAGAAGATGATCTATCGATAGATATTGGCATTACAGAAGGTTATATGTACAACCCTTTAAAGACATTGGGCTACGTGTATGGTGCCGATAGAGATTTGCAAATGACTGGCGTAGACCATGATTGCCGGTATTGTAGCAATATAAATTGTGAGATGAGAAAAAGCTTTAAAAAGTCGGTATAAACAATAAAAATAAAGCTTTAAAAATAAAATTTCTTTTTTACGGATCAGCATTCCCATTATTACAGCGTGGGTTAAAGAGTCAAATTTAAGTAAAACTTGAATTCATAATGAATAACAATAAGGAGAGAAAAACATGGGAAAAGAATTGCTTTTAAAAGTATTGAGACACGAAGAAGCGGATCGGGTGCCATGGGTGCCGTTTGCTGGAGTTCATGCTGGAGCTTTAAAAGGCTATTCAGCGAGAGAAGTTCTGACTGATGAAGAAAAACTTTACGAATCCTTGATGGAGGTATTTAAACTCTACGAACCCGATGGTATGCCAGTACATTTCGATTTACAAATCAAAGCAGAGATACTGGGATGCGAACTATTGTGGGCGGAAGAAAACCCACCTTCAGTTTTAAGCCACCCCTTTGCCGGCACCGAGCTTAAAGTTCCTTGTAAATGCAAAATACCTAAAAAAACTGATGGCCGTCTACCTATTTTTTTAAACGTAATGGAACGATTAAATAAAGAAATCGGCGACAAAACTGCTTTGTACGGGCTTATATGTGGTCCTATTACACTGGCTTCTCACATCAGAGGTCCGGAATTTTTTATGGATATCATCATGTATCCGGATTACGCTAAACAAATGATGGAGTTTTGCGTGGAAGTGTGCAATACATTGTCCGACTATTATGTCGAAGCCGGCATGGAAATAATTGCTATTGTCGATCCGGTGCTCAGTCAAATATCTCCAAAATCCATAGAAGACTTATTCTTAGAAGGCTTCACAGCTATCTTTGATTTTATTCGAAGTAAAGATGCTTATGGTTGTTTCTTTGTGTGCGGCAATGCTACTTTGCAATTGGATGTTATGTGCCGTTCCAATCCGGATTGCATTTCTATTGATGAAAATGTCAACATATACGAGGCGAAAAAAATAACCGACCAATACAATATCACTATCGGGGGAAATATTCCTTTAACCACTGCCATGCTTTTTGGGAATCAGCAAGACAATATGAAATATGTAGTGGATATGTTGGACAATATCGATCATAAAAATCTTATTGTTAGTCCTGGTTGCGATATGCCCTATCATATTCCGGTAGAAAATACAATTGCCTGCGCTCAAGCAGTCATCAATACAGAGGAAACTAGAAAATTTATTGAAAATTATGAAGCGGTTGATAATCTGCCGGAGGTAACTCTCCCGGATTACAATAAATTGGACAAACCTTTGATAGAAGTATTTACTTTAGATTGGGAAACCTGCGCAGCTTGTACCTACATGGTCAAAGCAGCAGAGATAGCGGAGGAAGTGTACGGAGATAAAATAGACTTGAGAGTTTATAAATACAACACGTTAGAAGAAATCGCCAGAACAAAGGCCATGGAAGTAGAAAAATTACCTTCGATTTATGTTAACGGCGAATTAAAATGGAAATCTATCATTCCCAGCCGTCAGGAGTTGACAGAATTATTGGATACTTTGATTTAATAAAGACGATTTTTATCATTCTTGAAAGGAGAAAAGCGTGAAATTATTGCTTTTGACCGGTTTTTTAGGTGCTGGAAAAACAACTTTACTTAAAAAATGGTTGAAAGAAACTCAAAGTTTTCGTATCGGAGTATTGATGAACGAATTTGGCGATATGGGAATAGATGGTCGTCTGATTGAGGAAAACGGACTGACTCTTTTAGAGATCAGTGGTGGCAGTGTTTTTTGCGCTTGTCTCAAAGAAGACTACATCCTTGGCCTCATTTCTCTATTGTCGAGGGATTTGGATCTGGTGATTGTTGAAAGCTCAGGCATGTCCGATCCCTCCAATATGGAGACAGTATTGACAACTGTAAAGGAGCAAGCCGGTAAAGGTTACGACTACCTAGGTGCTGTATCGATTGTTGATGCTCGGTATTTTTTGGAGCAACAAAAAGTGATTGTTGCCATCAATCGTCAAATTGCTTACTCCAATATTGTAGTTGTTAACAAAATAGATCTGCAAACTGAAGAGAATTTAAAAAAAATAGAGAAGTCTATTCATGAAATCAATCCAAAAAGTTGCATATTTTATTCTGAATATGGAAATGTTGCTCTTCCAGAAATTTTGAATGCTATATCAGGACGCCCGATACCCGATGCAGAAGAAAGCATCAATACTCCGGAAAACAGACTGAAAACAGGGGTATTGACCTGTGAAAAACCAATTCCAAAGACTGACTTTATGTCCTTTGTGGATGCAATTAAACCTTATACTTACCGGATCAAAGGTTTTTTAAAGAGCGACAAAGGTAACTTCGAAGTTAGTTCGGTTGGTACCTTGTCTCATTACCGTCATTGGCCGGAAAATATCGATAAGACCGAAGTGGTCATTATCTCGTCAGTGGGAATCAAAATCGTGAGCTTGGTTCATCGCACATGGAAAGAAATGGGACTCAAAGCTCCGATCGAATTTAAATAAACTGACGATACTAAATACAATTAAACAAAATAGAGATTACTTAGAATTGCAGACAAGGATATAAAAATTATTGGTATAGCAGATTAAGTAATAGAATATGCATGCAGAAGAAGTGTCAAAAAATAGATTTAATAAGGTGGACTGTGAAAAAAATTAAGAGAGAGAGACGATTAATTCTAGCGATACTGGTTGTGTTGATATTAATAGCTGGTTGTAGCAGTGAAGCCGACAATTTGATAGAAGAAAAAGACCGATCATCATCTACAGAGGAGGTAATCTTAGAGATTGGAATGTTGGGCACGACTATTAAGCCCGTAGCGGTGATTATAGCCGAATCCAATGGTTTTTTTGAAGAAGAAGGCGTTGTTGTCAATTTTCAAAAAGTCTCTTCTATGAATGATGCCTATTTGGCGGTTGCGAATGGCGACTTGGATATCTACCTTTTTAGTAGCACTGCAGCGGCTACCTTTATCACCCAAGGGACCACAACCCTTCGAGTGTTTGGTGGCACCGTTAGTGAAGGGTCGGAAATTATGGCAGCAAAGGGTAAAGGCATTCAAATCAAAAAAGCGGAAGATTTTGTTGGGAAAACTATCGCTTGTCAAATGCCCGAAACGGGACAGATGGTTCTCAAAGACTATCTAAAAAAAGAAGGCTACACCATTGGTTCTCCCGATGAAGATGTTGATGTTAAATTTATCTACGTCAACGATAGTCACACTGCCATGGAAGGATGTGTAAAAGGCGAGTATGATTTGTGTATTACCAATGCGTCCTTGGGTTATTATGCGGACGACTTCGGCATTGATGTGGTGGCAACGGTTAAAGATTTTGTCAATCCCTATCCTTGCTGTCGTCAAACATGTTATGAAGGCACCTATACAGAGAAAAATGATGATTTGGTAAAATTTGAAATCGCTGCTCTCAGGGGCTACGAATTTTACCTGAACAATGAAGAAAAAACGTTGGACATTTTGGAAGCATATTCCGGTGAAAAACGCGATTTTTTAAAGGCACAAATTTATGGAACGGAAAACTACACTCCAATCATGCGAGTTTCCTTGGATCCGGATAAAAAAGCCACGGTAGGATTTTACAAAGCTTTGGACAATATTGGTGAAATTGAAAATGCTTTGGAAGTGGACTGGGATCAGTATGTCGTGACGGATATCTATGAAAAAGCTTTAGCGACCTTGGTTGAAAGAGAGCCGGACAATGCCCTGTGGACCGATTTGAGAGATTATTTTAAAATGCATAATTAAAACCAGAATGCATGGAGAACCAGTATGGCAGAATATAGAATAGAAAACCTGAGTTTTTCATACACGAAGACTGCGCCACCTGTGCTTAAAAACATCCATCTTACCATTGATGATGGCGATTTTGTTTGTGTTGTAGGCCCATCAGGTTGTGGAAAAACCACTTTATTACGTCTCCTTGCGGGACTAGCACTGCCAACCGTCGGTTCTATTAAAATGAATGGCAAAACCATTACAGGTCCGGGGACAGATCGAGGAATTGTCTTTCAGAATTATACATTGTTTCCTTGGATGGTTGCCAGAAAAAATGTGGAATTTGGTATTCAGCAAACGAAACAAGATCTATCTCACGGAGAGGTGCAGGACATCGCAAATCAGTTTTTACAAAAAGTAAAGATGGAAGAGGATGGAGATAAATATCCCTTTGAACTTTCCGGGGGTATGCGGCAGAGAGTTGCTATTGCCCGAGCCTTGGCCATGGATGCAGATACATTGTTATTGGATGAACCCTTTGGCGCTTTGGATCCTAAAATACGTGCAAACTTACAGGATTTACTGGTAGAGCTTTGGGATAATGCCGGAAATATGAGAAAAACAGTCATTTGTGTGACCCACGATATTGACGAAGCGGTACGTTTGGGTAATCGTATCTTTTTTATGGATCAGGGTACCATTTCGAATGAAATTTCCGTTGATTTACCGAGAACTAGACATTTCCAAGACCCGATCAACGGACCCAAGATGTGTGGCATCAGAAGACAACTATATGCCCTATTTGATAAAAGTGGAGCTGTAACGGAAAAATGAAAATAAAAAATATGCTTATTGCCCATGTTTTTCTCTTTATCCTTTTATCGATATTGTTGTTGATACCTAAGCAGCGTCCGATGGTCAAGGATTCCGGCGCTATGTTGGTAGCCATCGTTTTAATAGAGACTATTTTTTTAATAGCGGTCGCAAGTAATAAAACTGCAGACAAGGGTGCTTACGATATTGTTACCTTTATTTGGATTTTCTTTATCATTTGGGAATTGACAACGTCTGTTTATAATATTGGTCATCCTGTTTTAGCACCTTCACCGGAAAATGTGTTCAAAGTCTTTCAGGTTCAATGGCAAAAACTATTGCTCAATGTGGTTTATTCTTTGAGACTTTTATTCTCAGGGCTTTTCTTAGGTTTAACCTCAGCAATTTTTCTGGGACTGTTTGCAGGATGGATAACCAGACTCAAAAACTTTACTCAACCCATTGCCAATGTGATGGCTCCAATACCGGCAGTGGTTTTTTCACCCTATTTGGTATCGGTTATGCCATCTTTTCGAAGCGCCTCCATGTTGGTCATATTTTTAGGCGTTTTTTGGCCAACCTTTTTAACCACCATCAACCGTATTGCTTTTATAGAGCCTCAAATACTGGATACTGCACGATCTTTTAATCTCAGCCATTCCATTATGATTAGAAAAATATTGTTGCCTTATATTTTACCCGGGGTTGTGTCCGGTTCAAAGATTACTTTGACGACTTCACTTTTAATGCTGAATTTTGCAGAGCTAATGGGGGCTACCCACGGTATGGGTTATTATGTACAAAATAGCATTACCTATGCCAATTACACCCACGCTGTTGCTGGAATCATCGTCATTGGTATCGTGGTGACGGTATTAAATATTTGGGTAACCAAGATTCAAAAACATGCCATTGGTTGGCGTTAAAAGAGAATGGCAAATAAGCATCCGATGGAACCATCGGATGCTTATTTTTTGTTCTGAACAGATGCCGTATTAATAAAGATTTACACGAACCAAATAGCTTATAGCATTGGATTGCTGTACGCTGCATTTCTGCTCGATGCCACCTAAAGTGGGAGCACAGAGCGGGAGAGTTCGTCATAATTGGGCGACTCTATTGTTAAAAATGCTGGCACTATGACGTTGATAAGATCTTCCCTTCAAAAGGGGAACCGATTTAAAATGATTATAATTGAAAATCGGTGGGGTGACAAGAGTTGTTTGCGATGGTAGAAATAAGCCCAGCACCACTGAAAAACCCTCCCGAGCCATGTGGTGGCTTTGGAGGGTTTGAAGATTCAAGCGATCACTTAAAAGCAACATAAACAAAAGCTCATGCATCACTGTTTATTAAGAGGGCGGCTGTGTAAGCCAGTCGATGGGCACCGTAGTAATAGGGCACATCATTGTCGGCACACAGTTCGGAAACCAAAATACCGGCGCCTTCTAAAGAAACAAAGGCGAGTTCCGGAAAGCGACAAGGGGCGTCGGGATAGGTACAGGTTGGACAGATGCGGCAACACCCCGCAGATAAAGGTAAAATATCCTTTACCTCTGTTTGGATCCATGCGACCAAATCGGCAAAACGTTTTTGGTGCTGCTTTTCCAATTCTTCCATCGCTTCAAAATCGAAGCTGTCCTCGATGTCTCCGATGCTTTGCAGCAGTATGCCGCTATTAAAAGATCGGATGCGATGTTCCATTTCTTCCAAAGTGCCGCATGCCGGAGGGCAAGTCCAACAAAGGTCGTATTGATGACACTTATTGGACATGCACATTTTACGCACCTCCGGGTTCAACTTCAGGGTTTCCGGTGGGATGGCTTGAGCAGTATAAAAACCCAGCTTTTCAGCTTGTTGAAGGATGTTGTCGATATTCATACACGTCGTTTTACCCTCAGTTGTATTAGAACATTTTTTTGCTAACGACTTTAATGGCTTCGGTTACGGCATCGTAGGCACCGGGGTACATACTTTCCGGACCGCCCATGGTGTTACAGGGGATAAAAGCTCTTTTACCCGCTGCCCGACAAACATCCTCTACTATTTTCAAGGTTTCTTCGGCGGTCCAGTCCGGTTTATCGATTTTGGAGCTGTCGATTCCACCCATAAAAATGATATCATCGCCGTATTTTTCAATCAATTCCGGCACATTGTTGGTGCTCATAACCCCTTGCCAAACATCAATACCCATTTCGATCATGGAGGGTACTAAGGTAGCGGCGTAGGAGTCGGAGTGATGGATGATCAATTCAACCCCCAAGTCTCTGTACCTTTGATAGACTTTTTTATAGGGATCTAAGAAGAACTCGTTAAACATATCCGGCGATAGGAAGGTCGACTTTTGTGTTCCCCAGTCATCGTGGTGGAAGAGGGCATTGGGTTTGAGGTGTTTGCAGATATCCTCCGCATAGGCCAATTCAAACTCGGTGATATAAGCGATGAGTTCGTGCATGGCCTCCGGTTCTTCATAAAAAGCCATGAGGCAGTTTTGAATTTCCAATAAATAGTGGGTTTGCTCAAAGATACCCGGTGCTATAAAAGGAGCGACAAAAAACTCGTTGCGGTCGATGGCTTCCATCTCTTCGACAAAGGGTGCCCAATCTTCTTCTGAGTAGGAGGTTGCCGGCGCTTTGACCACATCTTTCCATTTTGTTACGTCTTTAACGACAATGTGCTCTTCGTCGTGAATGGGAAAGGGTCCGGGCATCCCTTCCGGGAAGGAGATGGTTACGCCCCAAGGGTTGACCACCGGTGGTCCGCCGGGCGTTGCCGGCGGTGTTGCGGTCCAATAGGGGTGCATCAGTAGTTTAACAAATTCGTATTGATTGACATAACGGTCGGGGTTTCCTCTTTTGAGGGTTTCTAAAAAATTTTCTTTGATAGATAGCATTGATCTCTCCTTTTTTCGGTGACATGATAGAGTTTGACATGTAGTTGGCCGTATCGAATATTAAACGTATGCATGGAATAGCAACAGAATTTTTGTTTTGTCGAAATGTTTTAAAAGAATCCGACCTTTAATGCACGGCACAATCAGGTCTTTGCACACAACACCAAAGTTCGAACTACATCGTCCTTAGCTGGGATTGTCTGTTTTTGGGAAGGGGTTGACGATAAAGAAGACAATGGCTCCGATAACAGCAATCGCCATACCCACCTTCATCGGTGCGATGATGGCATCGCCGGTGATATTGGCAATGATTCCGATCCAATAGGTGGATAGGAAGGCGAACAAGTTCATCACTGCTAAAATAATGGAACTTGCAAAGGCAACTTGCTCAGGAGAGCACATCATTCCGACGATCATCATCGTCGCAGGCATGATGATGGAGAAACCGACACCCACCAAAGCTGCACCAAAGGTAACGGCGATGACATTGGGCACAAAGAGCAGAATAGCATAGCCAATGGCGATGATGGCTAAAGCAACGCCGATTAAGAACCTTCCTGTTACCTTAAACAAGGTACCGAAGATCACACCTGCAATCATCCCACCGACGGTAAAGAAGGATAGAACGATGGCGGCGGTGGCGGCATCACCGAGGTTTAGAATGGATAAATAGGTCGACATACCCATGAGCATGGGATAGGTGATAAACATACCAGCTCCGAATAAAACAGAGGCGATCCAAACGCCGAGGGGCAGTTTGGGTTTTTCTTGGCCCGCTGCGCCTTCCGGTACCGCAGCTGCGACGGGTTCCGGTAAGAACAATAGAACTAATACTAAAGAAATGATCGCAATAGCGTGGGGTAGGAAGCAATAATACCATTTGATGCCTGCAAAAAAGCCGCCTAAGAATTGAAAGATAATTCCGCCGACGTTCATCATCAAGGTACCCATACCCATCATGCTGGCGCGTTTGTCGCCCTCAAAGTGGCCCAGTACCAAGGCGTTTCCTAAGGGAGAGATGATCCCTAAACCGATACCAAAAATAGCACGACCCAATAGAATGAGCGTAAAATTGTCGTTGGTGAAGTAAGGTGCAACACCGCCCACAACAAAAAGTAGGATACCCAATGCGGAAAGCATTTTGTATTTGACCTTATTACCCGCCAACATTCCGGCGATAACGGCCGAAGGAATAACAGCCAGCGAAGGCAAGGTGGATGTTAAATAAATCGTGGAAACCGGTAATTGCGGATATGCTTCCATGATGCTATTCAACGCAGGTGTAATGGTACCGATACCCATCGCAATAAAGAAGATGGACATAATTGCCGCTACACCGGTAAACCGAACATTATTTCTCGTAGTCATGATTGACCTCCCATAACTTTTATTTTATTTCTGTATACCGAAAATATCTTCACGATAAGCTTCGATATAATCCATACAATATTCATCATTTGCCAACAAGGCTTCCGTTGCGTAAATGATCCCTCTCAGGTCTCTGTCTAGGGGATCTAAAACGGCGGAGTCCAGGCCGGCTTGCATAGCCAATACGGTGAAGCCCATATTGACAATTCTACGATAGGGTAGATTAAAGGACACGTTGCTCATAGCGCCGGTAATGTGTACATCCGGCTCTAATTTTTTGATTTCTCTCATAACGTCCAAAATCATCAATACGCCTTCTTCCGAAGTACATAACATTTCAACCAGAGGATCAATATGAATTCTGGATGGTGCGATACCGTATTCCTTTGCTTGAGCCATGATTGTTTTAAAGATATCGATGCGTTGTTCGGCTGTTTTTGGAATGCCGGTGTCGTCACATAACAGTGCGACCACTTCCCATTTTGTATCGGCGATCAGCGGGAAAATCTGTTCGATTTTGTCGCCTTCCAAGGATACGGAGTTAATCAGACCCGGTTTGTTACAAAATTGAGAGGCTTCTGCACAAATAGCCGCGTTGGGGCTATCCACCGCAATGGGCGTGTCCGATACGGACTGTACCAGATCGATGAGCCACTTCATGGTTTCCAGTTCAATCTCGTCTTTTACGGAAGCGCAGACATCTAAAAAGTCGGCACCGACTTCCGTTTGCTTAATCGCAAGATCTTTAATAAATTCTTCGTCCTTGGCTTCAATGGCTTTTGCAACTGACGGTATAGAACCGTTAATCTTTTCGCCTATGATTATCATATTGATCCTCCATCAAATTAAAATTTAAAACAATTCCTTACTCACTTCGTCGATGACCTCGTCGGTGGCTTCATAAACACCTTCAAAGGATGAGAAGTTGAGCCCTTGGCTGAGACAAGGAATAAAGTATAGTTTTCCACATTCTTCACAGATTTTTTTCGTGTAGTTGTAGATATTTTCTCTGGTCCAATCCGGGAAATCCACAACGCCGGAGTCAATGCCACCCATAAAGGTAATATCTTTACCGTATTTTTCAATGAGTTCCGGCAAATTGTTGGTGGTCATGGCGCCTTGCCACACATCGATACCCATTTCGATCATGGCCGGTACCAATGTCGCCGCGAAGGAATCGCAATGGTGAACGATAAATTTGACACCGTTGTCTTTGTAGTATTGGTATACTTTCTGATAACCCGGGGCGATAAATTCATCAAACATGGCGGGAGATAAGAAGGTGGAACGTTGGGTTCCCCAGTCGTCGTGATGGAAGATGACTTCCGGTTGGATGTATTTGATCAATTCTGCCGCGTAGTCCAATTCTCTTTGAACAATGACGTCGATCATAGCTTTCATGCATTCCGGTTCTTCGTAGTAGGCGACAAGGGCTTCGTCCATACTCATCAGGTGATGGGTGTGTTCAAAAATACCCGGTGCGACAAAAGCAGTCACGTATTTTTCGCCTTTTTCACGAACTGCATCTGCACGTGCGATAGCCGCTGCCCAGTCTTCTTCCGGGTAAATGGCGGATGGCACCTTTAAGTATTCTTCCCATTTTGTAATGTCTTTGACGACTATTTTATCCTTCGAATGAACGGGAAATCCACCAATCTGGCCCTCCGGCCAACTTCTGGTCACTCCCCAATCGTCGACTATGGTTTCGCCGGGCATGATGTTTTTGCCCATGGGTGCTTCCAAAATAATATCCATGAATTCGTATTGCTTCACAAACCTGTCCGGATGGCCACCTTTAATGGTTTCGAGGAAATTTTCTTTGATCGATAGCATTCTTTACCTCACAAATTTTATAAACTTGCTATCAATTCTTTGGCAACGGTTACAGCGGAGCCGGCGTCTTGTGCATAGCCGTCAGCGCCAATTTCGTCGGCGTATTCTTCTGTAACGGGGGCGCCGCCAACCAAAACCTTGAAGTTGCCGACATCGCAGTTTTTGGCCGCTTCGACGGAGGCTTTTAAAGCGGGCATGGTGGTGGTTAACAACCCGGAGAATGCAACGACTTTAACATCCGGATTTTCTTTAATCTTTTCAATAAACGTATCGACGGGAACGTCCACGCCCATATCGATAACATCAAAACCGGAGCTTTTAATCATCATAGCGACCAAGTTTTTACCGATATCGTGCAAGTCTCCTTCGACGGTACCGATGATGCATTTACCCAACTTTTCTCCTGCACCGGAGGCCAATTGAGGTTCGATGACTTCTAAACCTAATTTCATTGCTTTGGCGGCAATTAGCATTTCTGGGACAAAGATTTCATCTCTTGAGAACGCATCGCCGACATCCCCCATGGTATCGACCATAGCATCCAAAATTTCTTGTGCGTCTGCACCTGCATCCAAGGCTTCCTGCACAACACCGGCAATTTTTTTCGTTCTACCTTTTTGAACCATTTCTTTGACTTCATTTAACTTCGACATTGATCTCCTCCAAATGTGTTAATTCTAGTTAATTTAGAATAAAATTAACTGCTATTAAAAGAATACAACGATTCCTTGGGCTTGTCAAGATAAATTGTAAATAACAGAAAACATCTATATATACTCAAAATAAAACCTTTAAATGGGCATTATAACGTTAAATAATGGATAATACATAAAAAAATGCTCATTGACATCGATCAAGCATGGGTATACAATATAAATATAATTAATTGCAATTAATTTTATCGTTTCAATGACCTGTTCATGAAGGAGGAAAACATGAGTCAAAAAATCGGTCGCTGGATGGAAAGAGCAGCCCAACGAGATTATTCAAAATCTTGGCAAATACCGGGAAAATTTCCTTGGATCTTTCAACAGCCAAAACCGCCTATAACAGGACGGCCTATTTCGGTTAAGGAGAATTATTTGCGTTGTGTAAAAGGGGATAAACCCTACTGGATGCCGGCTTATTTTTATGAGGTGAATATCGTTTGGCCCGATGCTTTGGAAGAACACCCCATTCCGGAAGTGGATGGTTACGACTGGTGGGGTGTCGATTGGATACTGGTGGACGATATCGACGGGATGATTACCCGACCGGGAACAAGAGTTATATCTGAATTTTCAAAATGGAAAGAAGAAGTGGAATGGCCGGATTTATCTTTAGTTGATTTTGCTACTGACGGCGCAAAAATTCAAAAAGCTTACGACCCCGACCGTCCCCATGTTTACGAATGTGTAGAAGGCATTACCGAACGCCTCCACGAGATGATGCCCTTTGACGAATGCTTAATGGCCTTTTACGAAGAACCGGAATTATTGCGGGAGTTCCACGAAAAAATGGCTGACTACAAAATAGAGTGTTGCAAACAAGTTTTTACCCATTACGGGCGGGTAGACGGTGTGGTGTACCACGACGACTGGGGTACGCAACGATCTGGTTTTTATTCCAACGAAATGTTTAGAGAACATATTATGCCGCCAACCCAAAGACTCCTTGATTACATGATCAGTCAGGGCATGTTCCTCGAACTCCATTCCTGTGGCAACAACATGCAATATGTTCCGGAAATCATTGAAATGGGTTTTGACATGTGGACACCTCAAATAGATGCCAACGACATCGAGGCGCTCTACGACAATTATGGTAAGGACTTGAGTTTTTCTTTTATGTTATTCCTTAAAAAAGAATGGGATGAAGAAAAAGTAAGAGAAACCGTGCGTGCTTTTGTCGATCGTTTTGGTGCTACCGGACGCACCATGTGTTGGATAAGACCGGAAGATATCGGAGAAGTCGGCATGAAACAAGACGATATTGCCCGAGACGAATTGTACCGCTACTCACTCAATTATTACAATCAATTATACGGTCGCAAATAACGTTTTTGATTGGAGAAATCAGTATGAATTTAAGAGAAAATGCAATGGCTATTTATCATAGGGAACAACCGGATTTTTACGGTGATCTCATGGATGCGATGACCTTTATCATCGACCCTGTCTTTGCACAAGACTCCTTGATCCCCGATGACGGTCAAGAACATCGAGACTCCTGGGGGACGGTAAAGGTCTTTTTACCCGGAGAACCGGGTGCGCATACTCGGGTTACCCAAGACAATGCTGTCATTACAGACATCACCAAGTGGGAAGAACAATTGACAGTGCCGGATATAGATGATCTAGATTGGACAGATGCCGTCGCACAGGCCAAAGCTGTCAATCGAAAGGAAAGCTTTGCCTGCATCTTTTGTCCCGGGGGTATTTTTGAAAGAAGCCACTTCCTCATGGGCATGGAAGAAGCGCTGATCAACTACATGGAATACCCCGAGGAAATGAAAGCGCTCTTACGAGTTATAACCGATTATAAAATCAAGTTTATCGATAAAATTGGAGAGTTTCTAAAACCCGATGTTATTTTTTACCATGACGATTGGGGCACCAAGCGCAACTTGTGGTTGCCACCGAGTGTATGGCGGGACATCATCAAACCGTATCAAAGAGAAATTGCAGATGCTATCCATCGCAACGATATCCTCTACATGCATCATGCGGATTGTATCTGTGAACCCATCGTTGAAGATATGGTGGAAATCGGTGTGGATATTTGGCAAGGCGTGATCCCACAAAACGATATCGTTAAAATCCAGGAAATAACCCAGGGTAAATTGGCTATGGTGGGCGGCATCGATGGTCCTAAAATAGACTTTGTAAACACCACAGAAGAAGAAATACGCGTGGAAGTTAGGCGAGCCATCGACGCTTATTGCCCCGCCGGGCGTTTTTATCCCTCCATTCCCAATGGCATCTGTTTTAACGAATGGAATAATTTGATCGTTCAGGACGAATTAAAAAAATACGGACGCGAGTTTGCTCTCAAAAATCCAGTTTAAAAGGTTAACCACTGTAGCACCATGGCTTGAGTAGGAAAATGGCAAGTCGTGAAATGTGTAGAGAGTATTTTTGAATGCCACAGCCTTGGGTATAGATGAATTCTGTTCAGACAGCCAACTTTTGCAGGATATTCACGGGGAAGGTTAAATGTGTTAAAATCATAACCATTAATGACAACAGCGTATGCCATCAAACAATAGACATGCAGAGGATAAGGAATGGAAGACTGAGGTGCTCTATGGCAATACAACCAAGCGGTAAGAAAACGAAGGATTTAATTTATAGAACAGCGCGTAATCAATTTTATGAAAAAGGGTATAAAAAAACGACCCTCAAAAGCATATCGGAAGCCTCCGGAGAAAACACAGCTTTAGTATCCTATTATTTTAAAAGTAAAATGAACTTGGCTTTAGAGGTTTTCAATGAATACATGGCGGCGGTAAAGGTCGTGTCCATGTATTTATTGGAAAAACTAACTCTGAACGACGATCTGATGTTCGTAACAGCTGTAGAATTTCGCATTCAAGCAAGAAACTTGCAAACCTCTCCGGAGTTTTTAAGATTCTACAATGAGTTAAATGAAACCGGTTTTTTTCTAAAAGAGCAATTCGTATCTGTGGGATTTTTTGAAAATATCAACCGGCGCTACCATTTACACTTAAGCAAGGATGAGATCATGGCGGTTGCCGTGACCAACTACGCGATATCCGCATCCCTTCAATCAGCCAAAGCCAAGGGACTGATCGATTGCTCCAACGATTTCATGGTGAGGGCGACTTACAAACATTTTGCAGACCTTCTGGGTTTTGATACAACCTTTACCCAATCCGTTTTAGAGGAATCTAAAAAAGCGTTCGAAAAGACACAGATTTGGATAGGAAAAGATTTCCACGTGGAATACAAAGACATTGAGGCGTAACCCGATATGAAACAAGAAGATACAAAAGACAGATTATATCAAAGTGCCAAAAAGCTTTTTCACGAAAAGGGCTTTCATCAAACGACTTTAAAGGACATCAGCACCACGGCGGAGGCCAATCCGGCCTTAATAGCCTATTATTTTGGCAACAAAACCGGATTGGGGAGGGAAATTCTTGATGAATACTTCAGTCATGCAAAAATGCTGACGGCTCATCGTCTTAAGCAAATAGATCCGTCAGCGGAACTTTACCTGCAAACCGCCGTGGATGTCCGGGTTTCAACACAGATGTTCTCTCTCTATCCGAAATTATTGCGATTTTATTTAGAACTCAATGAAAGTTCTTTTTATCTCGAAAACGACCTGGTTTCACTGGGTTTTTTCGAAAATATGAATCGAGCTTATCGTCTCGGATACGATCGCAATTTTTTACGGATAGGGGCCATTACCAACTACGCTGTTGCCAACGCCCTGTCAACAGCTCGAGCCAACGGTGCGATGAATTGCAGTGACGAGTACATCGTCGTTTCTATTGTCAAACATATCGGCACGATTTTAGGATTTCCTCAAGAAAAAACCGACGACATGATAGAAGCGTCCAAACCCTTAGCGACACAAATTAATCTCTGCATGGGTGAAGGGTTTCGCTTGTCCTTAAAGACGAAGAGCAATTAAAGTTTTTACAATCATCCTGTGATATGAAATTGAGATGATTTGGAAAGAGTGATTCCGTAGGTTGTGTAAAAGATTTGGGGGATTAAAAAAAGAACCATACCTGCGGTTTTTCGAAACGGATTTGGCAGTATTTTGGTTATATGGATTATAACAAGACAAAGAGATGGAGTTTTACAATGAAAGAAGATGTAAAAAAACTACAAGAACAGCGGATGAAATTGTATTCGGATTTTTTCAACAACAAATTGCCGGAGTGGGTTCCTATGGAAGTTACGTTGGGTACCAACATTGTGGGTGAATACGGTGGTGGCAGTCCCATTGATTTCCAATACGATTACAGCAAATTGTACGAACCGGCTATGGAACTGGCAGATATGGTATACTCCGACAAACCGATTACAAACCCCGTCGGCATCATCGGACGTCCACCGTCCTTTTATCAAAGCTTGGATTCCCAGTCCTTCGTTATGGGTAACAACGGGTTTGTCCAACACCCGGAGGTGGTCGGCATGATGGACGACGAGTACGACCAACTCATCGAAGACCCCTATGCCTTTTTATGGGAAGTGGTTTTACCCAGACAATACAAAAATTTAGACCTTTCTGATCCCGTCAATATGCTCATCAGTTATGAAATGTCAAAAATGGCTTTGCAAGCGGATACCAACGCATCTTTACCGATGTTTATGGATTTGATCGAAAAAAAAGGATACTATCCCGGTGCACCTATGACGGCTTCCGGCTTTGCAGAAGCACCCTTCGATTTTATTGCAGATCAACTCAGAAGCTTCTCCGGTATTTCTAAGGACGTGCGTCGCCATAGAACTGAAATTAAAGAGGCTTGCGAAGCGTTGTTACCTTTAATCTTCTATTGGGGGTTACCGGCAACCCCACATCCGGAAGGATTTGTAGGGACCCCTTTACATATGCCGACCTACATGCGTCCAAAGGATTTTGAAGAATTGTGGTTGCCAACATACAAAACCATGATCGAACAGTGGGCCTCCCTTGGGGCACGCACCATGGCCTTCTGCGAGGACGATTGGATGCGTTATCTAGATCATTTACGGGAACTGCCTGCGGGCACCATCCTCTGGTTTGAATATGCCGATCCGAAATTAGTCAAAGAAAAATTAGGAGATAAATTCATCCTCCAAGGTATGTACCCCATCACGTTACTTAAAACCGGTACCAAGCAACAATGTCTGGATAAAGCTAAGGAGCTCTTGGATATCATGATGCCCGGCGGTGGCTATATCTTTTCATTTGACAAGGCGCCCTTAACCCTGAACGATATCAACTTGGAAAACTACGCCGCAGTTACCCAATTTGTCCACGAATATGGTCGTTACGACAACCCGGGAGATGCCTACGGCATGCCTTTAAACAGCGAAGGTTTTGTGAGAGATGAAAGCATCATCGGGCCTTACAAATCGAAGTACCACTTCGATTGGGATGCTTTTAAAGCAAAATTCCCCTTGGCTCCCGACAGTGCCAGAGCACGTTTCGAACAATACGATAAAGAAATTCTAAGCCATATTATGTTTATGTGCATATGAGCGCAGGCATAAGCCATGTAAAAATAACAACAGAGCCCAATCCGGAAAATTGTTTCCGAGTTGGCTCTGTGTTTATTTTTATTTGGCGTGCCTTCCCACAAATTAAAAAGAGCACACTTCTATAAGTGTAGTGATAGCGAAACGAATGGGGTGTGCCGTCTTGATTGCAAAGCCATCAGGAAACATAGCTTAGAACCGATATCTAAAACCAAATACCAAGTACAAGGCCATATGAACGGATCAATCTTTCAAGAGGATATCTTCTTTTGTTTATCGGTTTTGATGATATGTTTTAATCAAAACTTCGATATGAAATAAAACCGGTAAAACATGTAAAATAGCAAATTTTCATTGCTTTTGACTTGTTTAATGATAAACATTCATGTATAATATTGTGAAGATTTAATATAAATAGGATAACTTGATGATTCAAAATGAATAAAGGTGAACGAGACTGTGCGATACGTCGCTTATTTTTTTTGGATCATGAGTTGTATGGAGAAATGATGATGAATGAAAAAAACTCACAAGAAATTTTAATGACACAGGAAGGCTTAGACAAACTGAAACAACGTTTGGAGTACCTGAAAACTGTCAAACGCTACGAAGTAGCAGAACGTATAAAAGTTGCTAGAGAATACGGAGATTTGAGCGAAAATTCAGAATATGATGAAGCCAAGAGCGAGCAGGGCTTTATCGAAGGCGAAATTTCAGAATTAGAGCAGCAAACAAAGAAAGTGCGCGTCATCAAAGAAGAGGATATAGGACTCGATTCCATTTCTGTTGGTAATATTGTATGTTACAAAGACCTGTCCAATGACTTAGAAATGGAATATAAAATTGTGGGTTCCGCAGAAGCAGATTTAAAAAACAAACACTTATCCAGCGAATCACCCATCGGGAAAGCCTTGCTCGGGGCCAAGGTGGGCGAAACAGTTCGCGTCAAAGTGCCCTCCGGGGAAAAACAACTACAAGTTATAGGAATCAGCAGGTAAGGAGAAACCATGCAAGAAAATCTAAGCGAGGTGCTAGCGGTTCGACGCCAAAAACTGGACCAACTACTGGAAGAGGGCATCAACCCCTTCGAACAGACGCGTTACGACGTCAATGCCTACGCTAAAGACATCAACGAAAATTACGAAAAACATGAAGGCCGTCATGTATCGATGGCCGGTCGCATCATGTCCAAAAGAGGACAGGGCAAAGTCGGTTTTTATGACCTTCAGGACAGCACCGGTCGCATCCAAATGTTTTTGAAGAAAGATTTATTGGACGACTACGATCGCATCAAAACCTACGATATCGGTGATATTGTGGGTATCGAGGGAGAGGTTTTTAAAACACAAAAAGGTCAAATATCGGTTCGTTTATCCAAATTGACTCTATTGTGTAAATCACTCCAAATTCTTCCGGAAAAATACCACGGCTTAAAGGATATGGATCTGCGTTACCGTCAGCGTTACGTAGACCTCATCGTCAATCCGGAAGTGCGGGACGTCTTTGTGACTCGTTCTAAAATTGTCCGAAAAGTCAGAGATTTTTTGGACAACAGAGGGTTTTTGGAGGTGGAAACACCGGTCTTGTCAACCCTGGCCGGAGGGGCCAATGCCAGACCCTTCGTCACCCATCACAACACCTTAGACATCGATATGTATATGCGTATCGCTTTGGAACTGCCTTTAAAACGATTGATCGTCGGCGGTTTTGACAAGGTTTATGAAATATCCCGCGTATTCAGAAACGAAGGGATGGATGCGACCCATAACCCGGAATTTACCTTGCTGGAAACTTACGAAGCTTATGCGGATTTTAACGATGTCATGCAAATGGTGGAGGAACTCTATCATTACGTAGCCATGGAAGTTTGTGGTAGCGACCAGTTCGAATACGACGAACACACCATTTCTTTGAAGGCGCCCTTTAAACGCCTGCGCATGGTGGACGCTGTCACCGAAGCGACGGGTTACAACTTCGATGAAATGACCGAGATCGAAGAAGCTGTTGCAGCGGCAAAGGCTTTGGATGTGGAAATTGAAGATCACCATTCCATCGGTGAAATTATGGCGGAAGTTTTTGATGAAAAGGTCGAGGCATCTTTAATCCAGCCCACCTTTATCACCATGCATCCTGTAGAAATTTCGCCCTTATCCAAGCGCTGTGCACAGGATCCCCGATACACCGAACGCTTTGAGCTGTTTATCAACGGGGCGGAATGTGCCAACGCTTTTTCTGAACTCAACGACCCCATCGATCAAAAACAACGGTTTATCGATCAGGTTGAGAAAAAGGCTCAAGGAGACGACGAAGCTCACCCCTTCGATGCCGACTTTATCAATGCTTTGGAAGTAGGTTTGCCACCCACCGGTGGTTTGGGTATCGGGATTGACCGGATGGTGATGCTTCTAACCGGGCAACACTCTATTCGAGACGTTATTCTTTTCCCCACGATGAAGCCCATAGACCAAAAAGGTGAGTAAAATTTAATTACTGCAATGACCTAATTAAGCTAGGGATTAGCGAGGTATCATGAATGCCGAATAATAAAAAGAAATTACCCGTTTTCGGATTCGGCCCTATCTATGTCTTAACCTGCCTGCTACTTACGATAGGAGCATTGGCTTTAGATTATTATGGCTATTTAGACATGGGTAAATTGACTAATGGAAAAACAATTCTGTTTGCCCTAGGTGTAATCCTTATTATTATGGGGATATTTCTATGGATAAAGTCAGTCATATTTCAAAAAATAGGTGAGGAAATAAAAAAAGGACACTTGGTTACGACAGGGGTATATTCAATTGTCAGAAACCCGATCTATTCGGCATTTATCCTGATCTTTACAGGAATGCTATTGATGTCGGCAAACTTATACTTATTGATTTTACCCTTTGTGTTTTGGGCGTATTTAACTGTGTTGATGAAATTGACGGAAGAAAAATGGTTAAAAGAAAAATTCGGAGACGAATACGTAGAGTATTGTCGAGAGGTCAACAGAGTCATACCTTGGTTTAGAAAGAGATAAGAAAATAAATCTTAAAGACAATGATATGAACAAAGGTGATTAGAGTAAAATCTAACCGCCTTTTTTGTTTGCAAAAAAGAAGAAGGTAAAATGCGAATAAATGATTTTCATAACATTTTGGAGCTTGTAAAACAAGATGTTCTGCATAGTGAAACGGACTATCTCAAGCTCCTAAAAGTCATAGGAAATAATTGTCGAAACATCATTGTCGAAGGGTGGATTTTATGACTATTACAAAAGTACGGTAGATATCTTGCACGATCTTATGAGAGAGGGTATGGCTTACCGTATGTCTAATTTCAATTTATCCAAAAGTTACAAAAAAGATTTAGTAAGTATAATAGAGGAAACTTTATAGCAAGAGAATATAACCTTTATGTCAGGGGGAAAATAGATCTCAGCGAAGATATTTATAAAGTCTACTGGCGAGAAAGGGAGCATGAAAAGTATTACCAGCAGGTGACAGGAAAAACCACCTGCTTTTCTTTTCGCAATCGATCGCGTTCGTTGTTATATGCCTATGAAATATCTCGAAGAGATAGATACCGAGTTTGATGATGATCAAGCCATATAAAGAGACTTAAAAACCAAACGGCTATTTTTGAATTTGCGAAAAACTCTTGATACTACCATTTCAATTGATTTTTTACGGATTTTATGCTATAATACAGTCAACCTATAAAGAGTGCGCGAGAGACAAGCTCGTTAACCGCACAGCAACCTACACTTATGTAAGGTGCTAAAGCTTGATGGATGGGTGTCTATAAATGATTGCAGCACCCGTCTGACGATGGGTGTTCTTTTTATGCTCTTTTTATAGGTAAAACTGTAAAGAGAGGTATCTTGTATGAAAATTAAATGTTCGGAAAACACCGTAGAACGGTTAAAAAATAACCTAAAAATCGTTTTTGGGCGGTCTATCAGAATCGGCAAAATCTACGAAGGCTTAACAGCTCCCAGTAATCTTTCCGACGGCGATGCTAAATTAAAACCTTTGCTGGAGGAAGACGGCATATTGGTTTTATCGACCTTGGATAATCGGCGTTTTACATTTCTTGACGGCGATTACGCCGCCTTTGCAAACCGCATTTATGCGGACTCCATACGCACACAGATTCATTTAAATGAACCGGCAACGACTTACTCCAAAGAAGAGCTGTACAAAAGATATTTTAGAATTCCCAAGGTATTTCTTGAACTCATCGCCAAAAGTATGTGTTGAGAGCGGGTTGCAACGCTTTTTTTTAAAAGAAGATGGCGCTTTTTCGCAATAAGTCCTATCTAAACTTTTAGTGGCAACACTTCATTGAAAAAAATCGATAAAGAGGTGATCCTGTCGGTAGGTTCATCTCTTTCTATATCGAAGTGGCATGATATAACCGTGCTTTCAACGGAAGGTAGAAAAAAATCTAAGTTCTTGTTGGTTTTTATTCCATTTAAATCCAATACAATGGACTATTGTTTACGTAAAGGGATATTTGAAGTCAATCCGTCACCAATCATTTGGAATGGCATCTCTTTGGTCTAAGATGCAATTTCGCAAGTGGAGGCTAAAACTCAAAGGAGACGGGGCACTTAAAATGAGGCTTTCTTAATTGTGTTCAAAAAACCGCACACTTCCTAAGAATGAATTGTACAGTCTCGCATAAAATGTTATAATTTTTTATCGGAGGAAAAAATTGAACTGGAAGTTTTTTAGACGTCAGCCTCAAAGCCAAGAGATACAAAAAGTAAGCGATATCCCCAACGATATCACCATGGAAACGGACCTACCCCGTTTCGTCATCACCTGTATTCTTGCCTTTGCCTTGGTTACGTTCCACAATAGAACCTATCATATCTTTACTTATCGGGAGGAATATTTCTATGCCATCGTTTTGGCTTTTTCATTACTCCTGTTTTTTCTGATGTTTAATATCCGCTACCGTGGCCGCATCGAATTGCTCATTAATTTTATCATGGTGATGATGGCCGGTATTGTAGCCTACGCTATTTTGCAGATGTTTTTTGATCAAAACTACGTTTGGCGCGCCTCCATCGTGGAATTTCTCAACTATATGTGTGCCACTCTGCCGTTTTTAATTGTTTTAATTTTGACCGGCAGGGCAAGTCTCAGCGTTATTTTTGGCGGTACCGTTATTTATTTATTGGGATTGGCCAACCACTTGGTCATGTTGTTTCGTGGGGAGCCGCTCTTGGTACACGATTTATTGGCCACCGGTACAGCCTTAGACGTCTCAGCCAGCTATGTTGTTCAAATAGATGCGGGTATGATCTATGCCACGTTTTTATATTTATTTGTCGTCGTGGTGGGCTTGGTCCTTTCGGAGGAGCGAAAAAGCAAACCCCACAAAAGGGTATTGCGCCTGATGGCAACAACGGTTCTGGCGGCTTTCCTACTTTACTTTAACTGGGGCACCCCGGAGGATTTTTATTATTCTTGGATACGGGAAATTAACGGCTATCCCTTTACCTTTTGTATCAATATCAAAATGCTCAACACCAAGGAGCCCAGCAATTATCAAGTCAAAGAATTGGAAAAATGGATGCCGAAAGCCGGCACCTCGCCAAAGAAAGATATCAAAGCGACAGAAGGCGAGAGCACGAACAAAGCGACCCAATTGTATCGGGACGGCGTAAAGCCCCATATCATCTCCGTTATGAGTGAATCCTTGGTGGACTATAAGACCTTGGGAAATTTTGACACCAATATGGATTATATGCCTTTCTTGCATCATTTGGAGGAAAATACCATTAAAGGTACCACCAATGTGACTGTTTTTGGTGGTGGTACCTGTGACACCGAATACACTTACTTGACGGGCAATACCACAGCTTATGTTCCGGCCAACGCCAGACCTTATCAATTGTATCTCAATGAATTGGCACCCAATCTGGCGACAACCTTAAACCAGCAAGGTTATCAAAGCCATGCCATACACCCGGGACAACCCAATGCGTGGAATCGCAATCGCGCTTATGCCTATCTGGGTTTTGAAGACTTTTATACGGCAGAAAATTTCAGCGACCATGATTATGCCCGAAGGATGTATATCAGCGACTGGGCCAGTTACGCCATGATTAAAAAAATTTATGAAGAGCGAGGAGATCAACCGCTGTTTATTCACAACGTGACCATTCAAAATCACGGACCTTTTTATGGAGACATCTCCGAATATGAAGATCAAATTACCTTGGAGGGGTTGGAGGGCTATTACCCGGCGGTGGAACAATACTTGACCATGGTGTTGGAAACCGACAAAGCCACGGAGGATTTAATCCGTTATTTCGAAGACCAAGAGGAACCCGTCGCCGTGGTTGTATTTGGCGACCATCACCCGAAATTGGAAGACCAATTTTATGAAGAAATTAACGGTGGCGTGCCCATGGACGAATGGTCTCCTGAGGATAGGCAAAAACGGTACAATACGCCTTTTTATATTTGGACAAACTTCGACATTGAAGAAAAAGAGATGGGGGTCATCGGCATTCAATATCTGCAATCGGTGTTGTTGGAAGAATTGGGCTTGAAGATGCCGCCGTATCAGCAGTATTTAGCAGAATTGATGAAAAAATACCCCATCGTCAACTCCGAAGGGGTAATGGACAGCATGGGCAATTACTATACGAATAAAAATGAAATGAAAAACCCGGAAGATTTGACTCGATACCAACATTTGCTGTACAACAATATCCACGATGCGAAACATCGGGTCAAGGCCTTGTACTACTTGGAACCGGATAAGATTTCCGATAAAAAATACATCAAGGTTCCCGTCCAAATGTACGATTTTAAATTGCCTACGATTGGCAGGCCGCAGCTAGGAACACATGCAATAGAGTAAAGGAAGGTACGATGGTTCAAGCGCTATTCATTGATTTTTACGGCACGGTGGTACACGAATATGGAAAAGCTTCCTATGAAGTGATCCATCGCATTGCCAAAAGCGTGCCGGAAGTCGACGCAAAAACAATTTTGGCCCATTGGTGGCAAGTCTTTAACCGTTTGACGGCAGAGGCCAAAGATGCCACTTTTTTAAGACAATACGATATCGCCTATCGGACTTTTCAAGAGACCCTGAACGCTTTCAAGTCTCCGGAAGATCCCCTAGCCATGTGCGATAAAATGAAGGAACATTGGAGTGCACCGCCGGCGTATTCCGATGCCTTGGACTTTATCAACCATACGCCCTTTCCTGTCTATTTTGTGACCAACGGCGACAACGATTTTGTACAACAAGCCCTGGATCGGTTGAACTTAAAGCCGGCCGGGGTCATGACCAGTGAGCGAGCCCGTTGCTACAAGCCGACAGCGGATATTTTTATGAAAGCTTTGGAGATGGCAAACCTAAGCGCGAAAGAAGTTTTGCACATTGGGGATTCTCTGAGAAGCGATGTGCAGGGTGCGCTCGGCGTGGGCATCACACCAATATGGATGAACCGGGAAGAAAAACCGGTTAGCCAAAAAGTAATGCAAGCCAAAGATTTTTCGGAACTCTCCGACATCCTGTCTCGATTGAGACAACATGGACGTAGAGATTAAAAATGATTAACATAAAAAATCGTTTGACCGGTGGACGTGAAAGTCTGCAGGTGGTCGAGCGTTTTTTTTAATTGCCATAAAACCTGTGTCTTTCCGATGCTTTAAAAGACGTTATGCCTGTCATATCTTATCATTTACTAAGATAGACACCATCACCTTTAACAAATGTCAAAAGAACATTGACAAATGTCAAACAAACGTTGACTTACACGCAAAACCATTCTATACTGCAATTAATAGGATGGTTTTTGTTTTTGGTGCCATCGCATCAAAAACTCGGTATTTAGTTAGGAGCGTTTAATGAATAAGGAATATAAATTATTCAAGATTGCCTACGCTTATTATGTGGATAAGCTGAATCAAGAGCAAATTGCAAAGATGCACGGCATCTCCCGCTCCAATGTTTCAATGATGCTCAATGAAGCACGCAAAAAGGGAATCGTCGAAGTCAAAGTACGATTCCCTAAACTTTATTGTACCGATTTGGAAAAACAATTGGAGCATCGATTCAACTTGGACAAGGCCATCGTCCTTCAGGATTATTCGGAAAGTGACGGCGAGCGTATCTCTTTTTTAGCCGGTGCTGCCGGCGAGTATTTGGATACCCTCGTTGAGGACAACATGGTGATTGGTGTTTCTTGGGGCAAATCCGTATATCAAGTGGCCTCGGCCATGACCTTTCACGGAAAAACCAATGTATTGGTCACCCCTTTGGTAGGTGGCATCGGCAATGCCATCAACCAATACCACTCCAACCTCATCGCCTCTAATCTTGCCGAAAATATTCGAGGAACAGCCTTCGGCATTTACGCCCCGATTTTTGTCCACAGTGATGAATCAAAAGAATTGTTGATGGGAGACCGGCAAATTGAAGAAGTGTTAAACATGAGCCGCCATGCGGATCTCGCTATTGTCGGTATTGGAAACATCCAACACTCCACCATGCATGAGTTGGATATTCTAAAGGAGAGTGAGATTGAACAATTGATGGAAGAAGGCGTAGTGGGCGATATCAACACCTCTTTTATCAACGAACAAGGAGAAGAAGCGGAAAGTTTTTTAAAAAATCGCACCATCGGTATTTCATTGGATGATTTAAAAAAGATAAAAAATGTCGTTGCCGTCGTCGGCGGTGAAGTTAAATACCCTCCCTTGCGATCGATTTTAAACAATCGTGTCATCAATACGCTGATCATAGATGATCGATTAGCGCAGTTGCTCTTGGCAAGGGAATAGTCATAGGAGGTTACAACATGGCTGAAATGAACAAAGAAACGTTAATAGAAATGTATAAACGCATGAACCATGCGCGCTTTTTCGAGGAAAAAGTCAGCTGGTTTTTTGCAAGAGGTATGATTCACGGTACCACCCACTTATCTGTGGGGCAAGAGGCATCTGCTGTTGCCGCTTGTATGGCCTTAAACGACGATGATCTGATTACATCGACCCATCGCGGTCACTCTCAAGTCATCGGAAAAGGTATCGACCTCAATAAAATGATGGCGGAACTCTTAGGAAAGATTACCGGCTATTGTAAAGGTAAGGGTGGCTCCATGCACATTGCGGACTTAAGCGTGGGTAACTTGGGTGCCAACGGCGTTGTCGGCGGTGGCCATAGCTTGGCTTGTGGTGCAGCTCTGACCCAACAATATCAAGACACCGGTAAAATTGTTTTATGCTTTTTCGGAGACGGTGCTTCCAACGAAGGGTCCTTCCACGAAGCGTTAAACTTGGCCTCCGTTTGGAAACTGCCCGTTATCTTCTATTGCGAAAACAACTTGTACGGCATGAGCGTTCCGCAAAGCGCCTCGATGAACATCAAAGATGTTGCAGTACGTGCCGACTCTTACGGCATTCCGGGACACACCATCGACGGCAACAACGCCATCGAAGTTTTTAATAAAATCAAAGAGGTTGCAGCATACGTTCGGGAAGGAAATGGCCCTGTTTTGGTAGAATCCAAAACCTATCGTTGGTTGGGACACTCCAAATCCGATGCACAAGCCTATAGAACGAAGGAAGAAGTGGAATCTTGGAAAGAAAAGGATCCCATCAACTACCTTTACAACTACATGGTCACCAACGATATGGCGGAAAAAGAAGAGTTGGACGAATTGAAAAAAACGTGTAAACAAGATATCGAAGATGCAGTGGCATTTGCAAATGTTTCCGATAACCCGCCGCTGTCCTCTGTTACAGAAGATGTATACGCATAAGGAGAAGACAAATGGAATATAAAGAAATGACCTATAAAGATGCAGTGAACTTAGCCATGACTGAAGAAATGAGAAAAGACGAAAACGTCATTTTATTCGGCGAAGACGTCGGTCTCTATGGCGGTGCCTTCGGTGTATCCGTAGGAATGTTCGAAGAATTCGGACCGGAGCGAGTTAAAGACACCCCCATTTCAGAAGCGGTTATCGCAGGTTGTGCAGCCGGTGCGGCCGTAACCGGCCTCAGACCGATTGCGGAAATTATGTTTATGGACTTTACCACCATCGCCATGGATGCTTTAGTCAACCAAGCGGCTAAAATGCGCTACATGTTCGGCGGGAAGGCACAAGTGCCCATGGTATTGCGTACCCCCGGCGGCTCCGGTACCGGTGCTGCAGCACAACACTCCCAATCCTTAGAAGCTTGGTTTTGCCATGTGCCTGGTTTAAAAGTTGTGGTTCCCGGAACCCCTGCCGATGCCAAGGGTTTATTAAAAGCGGCGATCCGCGACAACAACCCCGTGGTATTTGTGGAACAAAAAACCCTCTATAAAGAAAAGGGAGAAGTCCCCATGGACGACGAATTTGTCATCCCACTGGGAAAAGGCGAAATTAAAAGAGAAGGAAGCGATGTGACCGTCATTTCATACGGAAGGATGCTCCCCAGAGTTTTAGAAGCCGCAGACGATTTGAAAAAAGAAGGCATTTCCGTTGAAGTTGTCGATCCCAGAACGCTGGTGCCCTTAGATAAAGAAATGATCATCGACTCCGTTAAGAAAACAGGTAAACTCATCTTGGTAAACGAAGCGTGTAAAACCGGCGGATTCCTTGGGGAAATCTCCGCAATGGTTTCAGAAAGCGAAGCCTTCGATTACTTGGATGCGCCCATTGTTCGTTTAGCGGGCTTAGACGTACCCGTTCCCTACAACCCGGAATTGGAAGCGGCCATCGTACCTTCCGTAGACCAAATCCGTCAAGCTATCGTCGACGTGGTCACCAACAAAAGATAGGAGGCCCCAATGGCAACAGAAATTATCATGCCGAAAGCCGGCATGGATATGCAAGAAGGTCAGATTCTTCAATGGTTGGTCGCAGAAGGCGACAGCGTTGAAGAGGGTCAAGTGATTTTGGAAATCATGACCGATAAAGTTTCGATGGAGGTAGAAGCCGAAGTATCCGGCGTTCTCCTCAAAAAAGTATACGACGAAGGGGATACCGTTCCCGTCATTACCACCATCGGTTATATTGGCGAAGCCGGCGAAGAAATCGTCGAAACGACACCGGTAGTAGCGGCTCCCGCACCGCAAGCAGCGCTGGAGGCGGCAACTTCGGCACCGGCCGTTGAGACGCCGGTAATTACCACAACCGACGCAAACGGAAAAGTGCGCGCCACCCCGGCAGCTCGCGCCTTGGCTAAAGAAAAGGGTTTTGCTCTGGAAAATATTCCGGGAACCGGACCTTTAGGCCGTATCCACAAACAGGATGTACAAGGCTACCGCGAAGCCGATGCTCTAAAAGTGTCGCCCTTGGCAAAAGCCATTGCCGAAGATAAAGGGATCGACTTAACCGGAAAAACCGGCACCGGTATCGGCGGGAAAATCATGCGCCAAGATGTATTGGATATGGCCGCACCTCAAACGGCTGCAGCAGCTCAAACAGCCGCTGAAGAGGAAGCGCCCAATGTCGTTCCGATGACACCCATGCGTAAAATCATCGCCAAACGCATGACAGAAAGCTTCTTTACCGCACCGACCTTTACCCTGCACACCGATATCGATGTGCGTCAAATCAAAGCTTTTGTCGCTGCGATTAAAGAGGATGTCATTGAAGCAACCGGTTTTAAACCCAGCTTAAACGACATGATCGTGTTTGCCACATCCAGAGCCTTGATGGCTTGCCCGGTCATCAACACCTCCTTAACACCGGAGGGCGATGCTGTCATTTACCATCAAGATGCCCATATCGCCATTGCCGTTGCTACCGAAGCCGGTCTCTTGACACCGGTTATCCGCAACGTCAACCAAAAGGGCTTGTCCGCTGTCGTTGCAGACACGAAGGATTTGGCAACCCGTGCAAAATCCAACAAATTACTGCCCGACGAACTCAGCGGCTCCACCTTTACCATCAGCAACTTGGGTATGTTCGGTATCACCGGATTCAACCCGATTATCAATCAACCCAACTCGGCCATCCTCGGTGTTTCCACCATTAAAGAGGTTCCGGCCTTGGAAGACGGCCAATGGGTCAACAAAGAGATGATGGATATCTCCATTACCATCGACCACCGTGTGATCGACGGTGCAGACGGCGCTCAATTCTTGAAAACACTGAAAGAATTGATGGAAAACCCCTATCGATTGATGCTTTAAGGAGGAATCATGGCAACAGAAATCATTATGCCCAAAGCCGGTATGGACATGCAGGAAGGTCAAATCCTGAAGTGGATGGTTGAAGTCGGCGATGTCGTCGAAGAAGGCCAAGTGATCTTGGAAATTATGACCGACAAAGTGTCCATGGAAGTAGAAGCCGAAACGAGCGGCGTTCTCTTGCAAAAAGTATACGACGAAGGGGATACCGTCCCCGTCATCACCACCATCGGTTATATCGGTGAAGCCGGCGAAGAGGTTGCGGCAGAAACGCCGGCGCCGAAAGCGGAGCCGGTGCAAGCTCAAGACCAGCCCGCAACAGCGAAGGATCCAAATCGGTACGACGTCGCCGTGATCGGTGGCGGTCCCGCAGGTTATGCCGCAGCCATCAAAGCTGCCCAAGGCGGTTTAAAAACCCTGATTGTTGAAAAAGATGTTCTTGGCGGCACCTGTCTCAACAGAGGATGTATTCCTACAAAAACCTATGTGGAAAATGCACAGATATTCAACACCATTAAAAATGCAGAAAATCGTGGCGTTATCTTAGACAACATCGCTATATCCGTCGATCTGCCCAAGGCCGTAGCCTTTAAGAACAAAGTGGTCAAACAATTAACCGACGGCGTTGCTTACCTGTTAAAGGGCAACAAAGTAGACGTGTTAAACGGTGTCGGCTCCATGGACAACGACAAAAATGTTTACGTCGATGGGGCACAGGTGGCTCAGGCTCAAAACGTTATTTTAGCTGGTGGTTCCCAATCCGGCCGGATACCCGTACCGGGATTGGACAGCGCCAAGGTCTTAACCTCTGATGATATTTTGGACTTAACCGAATTGCCGGAATCCCTAGTAGTAATCGGCGCCGGAGTTGTCGGCTTGGAGATGGCCCATATCTTTAATGCCTATGGCACCAAAGTGACTGTCATTGAAATGTGCGACCGAGTGTTGCCGGGTATGGATCAAGACGTTTCCAAAGAAATTGGCAGAATTTTAAAACGGGATGGCATTCAAATCAATTTGAAAACCTCCTTGCAATCCGTAGAAGAAACCGAAACCGGCATCCGTCTGGTTACCGATCAAAAGACCTACGAAGCCGACTTGGCCTTGCTGTCCATCGGCAGAACCCCCGATTTGTCTTGTATCGGTACAGCCGATATTCAAGTAGAAAAAAACAGAGTGGTTGTGGACGAATATTTCCAAACCAATATGCCAGGTGTTTACGCTACCGGCGATATCAACGGAAAACGCATGCTCGCCCATGCCGCATATAAAATGTCGGAAGTTGCCGTAGACCACATTTTGGGTAAAAAATCCAAAATCAAAATGAATTGTGTTCCCTCTGCGGTGTATTTGCATCCGGAAGCTGCATCCGTCGGTTTAACCGAAGAGCAAGCCGCCGAGCAACACAAAATTATAGTCGGTAAATTTACCTACGCCGGCAACGGCCGTGCTTTGGCTACCGGCAACAGCAAGGGCTTTGTTAAAGTGATCCTCGATGAGAAATACAAAGAAATTCTCGGGGTACACATCGTCGGCATCTCCGCTTCCGAAGTCATCAATACCGCAGCGGTGATGATGGCCAACGAGTTGACGGTTTACGAAGCCATGGACGTGGTGGTTGACCACCCCTCCTACACCGAAGCGTTACACGAAGCTTTCTGTGCTGCCATGGGCAAGGCCCTACACGCACTTTAAAAGCGTAACCACCCTTTTATAAACCCTACCCCATGCAAGACCTTGCATGGGATAGGGTACTCATTAAAAATACAAATAGCAGTGCATAAAAAAATAGAGAACCGTTGTCCTTAATGTTTCATTGAGGTAGCGGATTTTTTTACAAGTCACATTTCTAGTAAAATGAATAAAAAAATTAAATTGATTGGATAAAGTCATTAATATTAACTTGATTAGTTGCACTAACTTGATTATACTGATATTTTTAAAAAATTTTGATTTTCATACAATACTTAATGGATTCAGCTAAGTGCTGTATAAAAATTCAACACAGATCATTTCAAGCGTTTTACGTTTCCGGTATTAAAGGCCCTATCAGTACGGACAGATCTACTTGCCACGGCTATAAAATAAAGAGGTGTAAGAATTTTTAAAACAAAAACGTACAAAGTTGGATAAATTTTTTTAGTTATGGATAATAGTAGAAAAATAATGCAGTATTGCCGTAGTTTGGAGAATTTAGAAGGGAAGGCTTGTGAGAACGATGAAATTTCGCGTCATTTCGTGGTTGTTGGTTATGGCAATGATGATCGGTATGGTGCCCTTTGGTGTATGGGTGCAAGAACCGACAGCAGAGTAACCGACGCCACCTATTGAAACAGAACAACCTGTTGTATCGGAAGTACCTATGGATGCAGGGACGGATGAACCGTCGGAGCCGGTATCCGATGCACCGACACCGGACAGAGCTATCCCACAGGCGAAACGAGAACCATTACCGCCGGTACGGACCTAGTGGTGGACAACCTGATTTATCGAACCTACACCGTTACAGAAACCCACGAGGACTACGCCACGGTGATCTCCGATCCGGTCAGCTTGACCGATGAGAACCGAGAGGGCACCTTGACGGCGACCTTTAAAGAAAGCCCATTGGGTCAACTGACGATTAAAAAAGTCTTGCAGGACCAAGCAGGTAACCTCATAGATGAAGTTAGAAGTTTTGAAGTGATCATTACCGGACCTTCCTACCCGACAGGGGAAAGAAAAACCTTGACTGCGGGCAGCGACTTAGTGTTAGATGGTTTGATTTACGGTGAGTACACCGTAACGGAAACCGCCAATGGGGATTACGACACGATCGACAACAATGCCAGAGTCAACTTGACCATGGCAGAAAATGAAGGTATCGTCACGCTGACCAATCAAGAAAAAGCCAAAGGCATGTTAACGGTTCATAAAGAACTCTTAACCGCAGACGGTCAGCCCATAACAGCTGCTAAGGCCTTTGAAATAACGGTTACCGGCCACTCTTATCCCAAGGGTAAGAAAATGCCCATAACCAATGTGACGGATTTAATTCTCGACAACCTGATTTACGGCGAATACGCTGTCGTCGAAACTGCCAATGCGGCTTATGAGACTACGTTCACCGACAATGCGACTCTCAGTGTCAATGAAAAAGAAGACAGCTGAAAGGCTAAAGAGAATTGATAAGGATTTCACTGAATTCGACGATTGGTTGAGATTCATTGAGTGACAAGAGCCCCTTCATCCTCAGATGAAGGGGCTCTTGTTGTTTTAAAACTTCAGATTGTCAGGTATCAAAATCTGTTTTATCGATTATTCCTTACAAATTTTATTTAAGTTCTTATTTAATTATCTTTCAGAGCTTTTGAGAGCATTGCTCTATATTTAAACAATAAGAAAAAGTTAATAATGTTGATGATCAAAAATTTAATCAAGGAATACGACGGTTGTCCCGTCTCTATAATTTAAACTTCAATGTAAAAAGGAGAGGTCTTCGTTCTGTTGGGTGCTTACGACGCCGCTGAGAGCACCAGGGTAAAATGACTGTGTAAACAAATGCTCTTAAAAGACCTATTCTCTTTCAACCAATTTATTTGTAAAATCCTATAATACTTTGGACTTTAGATTACACTACTTTAGTAATATAATCAGCTTACTACGAAATGGTGGTGATTTCATGAATAAGAGAGGCGTGAATCTACTGAACGATATTCTTTCTTCGGAAAAATTATCCGTAGAATGCTTGGCAAAAAGATATCTCGTAACACAGCAAACCATCAAAAACGATATAAAAGATATCAATTATTAGTTTCAACATAAAACTGCTTTGCATATAAAGATAGATTCGCAAGACGTTGTAGGTTTGGAGAATCGCTCTGATACTCCGAGCAAAGAGCAATTGGATGCCCTCTTTGAACAAATGGATTTATATGTTTACAAGTTGTCCAGTGAAGAACGAAAAACCATCTTGATGATTTTACTTTTAATCACATTAAAAAGCATCAAAATGTTTGAATTGATGGAACATCTAGGTGTTAGTAAGAATACAATTCTAGGTGATCTGCAATCTATCAAGCAATGGGTTCATATGAAGGACATGGCCTTGGTTTCTTCAAATCAAGGCTATCGGATTGATGGCGAAGAATTTGAAAAAAGAAAAGCTATAGAAGAATTGTTGTTGGTTAATGCCGATCGCAAACACGGCGATTCCGGTGAATTGAAAAGATATGATTTCTTTAAAAGCTATCTTTTAAAACTCATCGATCAACAACAGGTTGAAGGGCTCATCAGTGGCATGATTGTCGAAGCGGAAAAAGAAGAAGAAGTTTTGCTGACGGATTTTTCATTTTCCGAGGTGTTGATAAAAACCGTTATTCAAGCCAATCGAATGGCACAGGGAAATATTCTAACCAATTTATGCAATATCGGAGACTGCTATCAAAAAAGTTCGAAATATAATTTTGGTAAACTCATTTATCAAAATATCAACAATCACATGCAGTTGGATTATTATGAAGAAGAGTTGGCTTATTTGGTAGAAATATTGAGAAATCAACGTTATCAGAAAAATAACGGCAAAAATACCGATATGATCGATATTTCCATATTAATTAATGAGTTGCTTTATAAAATCTCCAAAAGACTGAACATAAATTATTATTTGGATTATGATTTCTACAATTTTTTAATTCAGCACATAAAACTAGCTGCTTTTCGCATCAGAAATAATGAAGAATTAACCAATCCCTACACAGATGAGATTTTAAAGAATCATTATAAGATTTATAAAATCATAAAAGAAAATTTAGACTCTTTAGAATCTCATATCAAAGGAGAGTTTTCAGATGATGAGATCTCATTTTTAGTGATGTACATCATCGCTATGATGGAAAAAAACAAAAAAGATGATATTGTTGTTAATATTTTGCTCTCCTGTGGAACCGGTGGTGCAACAGCTTACTATATGAAAACACGGTTAGAAAGTTTTTCAGAGAAAATTAATATAGTAGATATTGTACCTTCTCGTTACATTTCTTCGGAATTAACAAAAGACATCGACTTAATCATATCCAATCAAGCCTTTGAATATGAAGGTGTGCCGGTTATACAGGTCACTACTATGATTGATGAGAATGATCTCTATGCGATTATGAAAATTGTTAATGAGATCATATTAAAAAAGAGTAACGAAAGTAAAAAGAGTACATCTTCGTTTCATGAAGATATGGAGATGGGAGAGATATTATCGCCAACATCCATAGCCATTGTTGATGAGGTAAAGGATTGGAAAGATGCTATCGAGGTTTCTGGGCAACTTTTGTTGCAAAATAGCAAGATCGAAGAGAAATACATTCAAGCAATGATCGATAATGTTTTGGAAAACGGTCCATATATTGCCATTTATCCTGGAGTTGCGATCCCCCATGCGGAAAGCATTTATGGTGCAATAGAAAATGCCATTAGTATTTTAGTATTAAAAAATCCGGTTTATTTTGGGAATGAACAAAATGACCCTATTTACATTGTCATAGCATTAGCGATAGAAGAACCGGTCTTAATGGAAAAAGCTCTATACGATTTATTTAAGCGCCTGTCAGAAGAAAGCAATCGAAAATTAATTAAAAAAGCGAGAAGCATACAAGAAATTTATAATCATATGCTTCTTCAGTTCACATAAAGGAGAAAAGATAATGGAGATTATTAAAGCTACAGAAGATTACTTGTTTTTAAAGTTAAAAGGAGGTGATATGACAACGGTGTTGCGTGAAATGGCACAAACGCTTTATAAAGAAGGATTTGTTGAAGAAACTTACGAACAGGCGGTTGTAGATAGAGAAAAAGTATTTCCAACAGGATTACCGATTTTACCCTATGGGGTTGCCATACCACACACCGACAGCATACATGTAAAAAAAAGAGGATTGGCTGTCGGCATTTTGAAAGAGAAGGCATCGTTTACTCTGATGTCCAGTGACACAGAACAAATTGAAGCCTCCATTGTTTTTATGTTGGCTATCAAGGACCAAACGGAGCAGGTCGATTTTTTAAGTGCGTTGATCGCTTTGTGTCAAAACGATGCGTACTTGAAAACTATTTTTGAAGGATCGGATGTTAATCAAATTGACGAGATTCTACATCAATTGATGCAATAAAGTTTAAGGAGCAAAAAATGGAATTAATTAAAGCAGGAGTTCAGTATATACTGAATTTGGGTGCAGCCACCATGTTGCCCCTCATCCTAACAATTTTTGGTATGATTTTAGGACAAGGGTTTAAAAAATCCTTTAGAGCAGGTATTACGGTAGGTGTTGGTTTTACAGGTGTCAACCTAGTTATCGGTCTTTTGTCTGATTCGGTGGGGGTTGCGTCCAAAGCAATGATTGAGAGATTGGGTTTGCAACTGTCAATTATAGATGTCGGTTGGCCAGTAGCCGCGGCGATCACTTGGGCAACTCCGGTTGCAGTCATTCTGATCCCGATAATCTTCGCATTTAATATTTTACTTTTGTCTGTGAATATGACAAAAACAATGAATGTAGACATTTGGAATTATTGGCATTTAATTTTTGTAGGTGGTATGGCGTATTATGCTACAGATAGTATTTTTATCACCATTCTCGTAACTTTAATTAATGCATTTATTATATTTAAACTGTCGGACTGGACAGCCCCAGCGGTAGAAGCGGAGTTCGGGTTACCCGGTGTATGTTTACCTCATGGTGAAACGGTTAACTGGGCTCCCATTACCTTCTTATTAAACAGATTGTGGGACAAAATACCCGGCATCAACCGTATCGATATCAATGCAGATACAATGAAAGAAAAATTAGGCATTATGGGTGAACCGATGATGACCGGTTTGGTATTGGGTATCGGTATGGGCTTTTTAGCAGGATATGATTCTTCTAAAATTTTGCAACTTGGTATCCAGATGGCTGCAATCATGGTTATTTTACCAAGGATGGTTGGGCTACTTATGGAAGGCTTAATGCCGATTTCTGAAGGTGCACGTGAATTTGTTCAAAAAAGATTTCCAGGCAAAGAAGTTTATATCGGTTTGGATGCTGCAATTGCAACCGGACATCCCTCGGTTATTTCAACAGCGTTGATCATGATCCCGATTACTATTTTGTTGGCAGGGATTTTACCTTTTAACAAAATGCTTCCTTTCGCCGACTTAGCTGTTCTTCCCTTTACGGTTATTTGGGCAGTAGCGGCATCTAGGGGTAATATCTTTAGAAGTGTCTTGAATGCTATCATTCAATTGACGATTATCTTCTTCATTGCAACTAATTTAGGAGCATTGACTACCACTATGGCAAGAGCGGTCGGATTTGCTTTCCCAGAAGGCGCTACGATGGTATCTGGTATCGATATGAGCTCCCACTTGACCGTATTCTTTATCTTGAAATTGCTTGATCCTTCCAATTTGCCTGAATTCTTATTAGGTGTCGGCGCAGCGGTCATCTTTTTCGGAAGTTGGTTTATTGTTCGCAACGACATCAAAAAAAGATACGTTGAAAACAAAGAAGTAGAATAAAAGGAGTTAACTATGAAAAAAATAGCTGTAGCATGTGGTACTGGCATTGCAACCTCAACGGTTGTTACCATGAAAATTAAGGAAGCATTGGAAAAAAATAACATTAAGGCAGATGTTATTCAATGCAAAGTTGCTGAAATTGGACAATACGAAGATAATGTTGATTTAATTGTTACAACAACTTCTTACGAAAGTAAAAAAGTACCGGTTATTCGAGCCATTTCTTTTCTAACAGGAATCGGAATGGAAAGTGATATCGAAAAAATTATAGAAATTTTAAAAAAATAATGAAAAAAGTGATTGTCACAGGCGGTGCGAAGGGAATTGGTAAGGCTATTTGTGAAGATCAAATAAAACGGGGAAATTTTCCGATTATTTTGGACTTGGATAAGGAAAATGCCTGTTTAAACATCAGAAGATGGTCGGACCAATTCTCGGTGACCGCTGATTTTATCAAAGCAGATGTCACCGATTGGCAATCTATGGAAACTGCTGCGGCACAAGCCGAGGATAAACACGGTAAAATTGATATACTGGTGGTCAACGCCGGTGTTAGTCACAGGGCTTCTTTTGATGAATTGGGACCTAAGCTATGGCAAAAAACCATCGATATCAATTTGACCGGTGCGTTTTTTACAGTGAAGGCATTTTATCGACATTTTACCGAATATAGAGAAGAAGCAGACGGTAGGATTATCTTTATCACTTCCGGCTCAGCGATAACCGGTACTGGAGGTGGCGCCCATTATGCTGCGTCAAAGGCCGGCAATCATGGACTTATGCGCGCACTTTCTAAGGATCTGAAAAGAACCGGAACAACAGTTAATGCTATTGCTCCACGGGTTATCGCAACGGAATTGTTTGATGATCTCTACCCTGAACAAAAAAATAGAGATGCCATTTTAAACTCTATACCAGTTGGTCGATTCGGAACTCCAGAAGATGTTGCCTCTTTGGTTAATTATTTGTGCTCTGAAGAAGCGAGCTATATTCATGGGCAAATCTTGCTGCTAGATGGAGGAAGAACTTATTAAATGAAAGCAATTGTTAAAACAAAAGAAGGTTACGACCAAATTGAATACATGGATGTAGAAGAGCCGCAAACTTATGGCGACAAGGTAAAAATTAAAGTTGCTTATGCAGGAATTTGCGGATTGGATATCCACACTTTTAAGGGCGATTATGCTAGCAACAAACCGCCAGTTATTTTAGGTCACGAGTTTTCTGGTGTGGTAGCAGAGGTTGGGCCAGATGTCAAAAATTTTAAAGTAGGCGATCATGTCACTTCGGAAACAACTTTTGAAACCTGTGGTACTTGCCTCTATTGCAAACAAAAGGACTATAACCTTTGTGATCATAGAAAAGGTTTAGGTACTCAGGCTGACGGAGGGTTTGCAGAATACGTTCTCTCAAGAGAAGAAAGCGTTCACCATGTACCGGACAATGTCTCTCTAAAATCGGCTGCCTTAACTGAACCATTGGCCTGTTGTGTACATGGCTTGTTGGAAAAAACGACCATTACTGAAGAAGATACGGTCCTAATCTTGGGGCCGGGCACCATGGGGTTATTGTGTGCTCAGGTTGCTTTAGCTGTAGGCGCTAAGGTTATGATTACTGGAATTACGAAGGATAAAAAGCGTTTGGATATAGCCGAAAAAATGGGTGTTCATCGAGCTATTAATGTTGAGACCGAAAATCTAGAAGAAGTTGTCAGTGAACAAACTAAAACTTTAGGCCCCACTTTGGTAGTGGACTGCTCCGGTTATATGCCAGCTGTTAACCAAGCACTTCGTTTAGTTCAAAAAAAAGGAACTGTTGTTCAAATTGGTATGTTTTCAGAACATGAAAATCTGATGGATCAGGATGCAATCATCCAAAGAGAAATCACCTATATCGGCAGTCGGACACAAAAACCCAGCTCATGGGATCTTTCCTTGAAATTAATGAAAGAAGGAAAGGTCAATCCGGAAGCGATCATTACCCAAGAAATTGAATTGAAAGACTTTAAAGAAGGCTTAAAGCGTCTAATGGAAGGCGATGAAGTCAAAACAGTTATTAAATTTTAAATTTAGTTAAGAAAAAAGACTAACAAAAAGCCAACCTAGGCTCGTGCATNNATGCACGAGCCTAGGTTGGCTTTTTAGATTCTATAACTTACTTTACTTTTGATATCTCTTGGTCAATTCTACGAAAAGATCTTCCCACGTAACCCCTTCGTTGTTCAATAAAACACTGAGGTGGTAAAGGAGATCCGAAGCTTCGTAGGTCAGCTCTTCCTGAGAATTGTTTTTAGCGGCGATGATGGTTTCGGCGCTTTCCTCTCCGATTTTTTTGCAAATTTTATCGATCCCTTCTTCAAAGAGGTAATTGGTGTAGGACCCTTGCACCGGGTGCTGCTTTCGGTCTTCAATTTGGTCTGCCAAATTGCGCAGAATGGTGACATTGCCCGTTGCCCGATCAGAAATGGTGTGAATGGGCTTAAAAAAGCAAGAGGTTTCGCCGGTGTGGCAGGCCGGACCGCAGGGGAGCACTTCTAACAATAAACAATCGCCGTCGCAATCGCTGCGCACGTGGACAACTTCTTGGAAATGACCCGATGTTTCGCCCTTTACCCAAAGCTGTTGGCGGCTTCTGCTGTAAAAGGTGGCGCGTCCGGTTTGGAGGGTTTGCGCCAAAGCTTCTTCGTTCATATAGGCTTGCATTAAAACCTCACGGGTGTGGTAGTCCTGTAAAATTGCAGGGATCAGGCCGTTTTGATCAAATTTTAGTTCTTGAATATCCATGAAGTCCTTTCTAAAGATGGACGGTGAGTCCTTGTTCCTGTAAAAAACGCTTTAAATCGCCGATCAGAATTTCTTTATAGTGAAAAACCGAAGCGGCTAAGGCGGCATCGGCGCCGACTTTGAGCACGTCGGCAAAATGCTGCATTTCTCCTGCACCGCCGGAGGCGATAATGGGTATCCTCAGTTTTTCTGAGAGGATTCGGTTTAGGTCTAAGTCGTAACCTTCTTTGACGCCGTCCATATCGATGGAGTTGATGCAAATTTCCCCGGCACCCAGTTCTTGACCCCGCAAGGCCCATTCGATGGCATCCCAGCCGGTGTTTTCTCTGCCACCTTTGACGAAGACGTCCCAGGAACCGGCATTGTTTTTCTTGGCGTCGATGGAGAGTACCACGCATTGAGAGCCAAAACGCTCGGCGGCTTCCCCGATGAGGTCCGGGTTGGCCACGGCTGCGGAGTTGATGGACACTTTGTCGGCACCGGCATTGAGGACGGATGAAAAGTCTTCCAACTTGCGGATACCGCCTCCAATGGTTAAGGGGACGCCCACGGCGGCGGCGACCTCTTCGACGACGTGTAAAAAGATATCCCGCTCTTCGTAGGAGGCGGTTATGTCGTAAAAGACCAATTCGTCGGCACCGGCATCGGAATAAAACTTCGCCAAGTCCACGGGGTGGTCGACATCCTGAATATTTTGAAAGCGCTTGCCTTTGACCACACGGCCATTAATGACATCTAAGCAGGGTATAATTTTTTTAGCCAACATTTTCTTCTCTCTTTCTATCGAGGTAGGCCTTTAAATCCAAGGTCCCTTCGTAAATGGCTTTGCCGGTGATGGCGCCATAAATGCCCATATCTTCCAATTGGTCCAGATGTGCTTCTGTGGCAACGCCGCCGGCGGCAATAATGTTCATATTTAAACTGCGATTGAGAAGGTCCAACATTTGAAAATTAGGACCCGTGAGCATCCCGTCTTTACTGATATCGGTATAAACCAAGGTACTCAACCCCAATCGTTCCAACTTGGTGGCTAAGGCTAAGGCCTCTACAGCCGAGGTTTCCACCCAACCCTTCACGGCAACCATGCCGTGGTTGGCATCTAAGGATACGCAAATTTGTTCATCGTAACGGTGGATCAGTTGTTCGATAAAGGGTGTGTTTTCGACGGCTTGGGTTCCGATGATGATGCGCCCGACGCCGATATCGATATAGGCATCTGCGGTTTCCATGTTGCGAATACCGCCACCGACCTGCACCGGTATGTTCACGCTTTGAACCATATCGCTGATGAGTTTTAAATTGACGGGCAGTCCGTCAAAGGCGCCGTCCAAGTCGATGATATGTAGGTACTCAGCACCTTTTTCTTCCAAGTCTTTGGCGACGGCAACGGGGTCGTCAAAATAGATGGTTTCTTGGTCTTTTTTGCCTTGTGACAGGCGAACACATTTTTGATTTTTAATGTCTATAGCTGGCAAGATGATCATTCAGTACTCTCCTTAAAATTTTAAACAATTGCAAACCGGCACCGCTTTTGAGGTGCACGATACCCCACGATGTTCCCCTTCAGACGAGTGCGGGATTTTAAATCTCCGTCCTTCGTAGAAGTAAGATGGTTTCCTCTCGATGAGGGGAACAATGGGATGGGAATGGACACAAGGCACAACAAGTGCTTTGGCAACCGGGCTTGCAAAGCTTTTGCTCTACCCAACCCATACATTCCAAGCCCATAGGGGTAGCTTTGAGTCTTGTATGTTTATTTTAGCAATACAACCTTCAACAAAACCCAACCCGTCTGCATCTCCAATCGTTCCACCCCTCTTTTTAAATCGTACCCGTATGCCCAAATAAAATGATAGAAGGGGTTTGCCACAGTGCTGCCGTTGCGGATGGTACCCGCCAGTGCGCAGCGATCCCGTGGGTAGCCAAAGGCACCGAGATCGGGCAATAGAACTTCTAGTTTGGTGGTGAGGCAAGGGTCTCCGGTTATGGGTGGGCAGGTCCAATAGCTTTCAGCTATTTCCGACGGATCGAAGTCTGCCATGGGGCTATCCGAGTAGCTATCAGAAGATGCCTACTCGATGACCCCCTTGGTGGAGGGGATGCCTTTGACGGTGGGTTCCATGGCTACGGCGGTCTTTAAGGTCCGTCCAAAACCTTTAAAAAGACCTTCAGCGATGTGGTGATTGTTTTTTCCATAAAGACAGGTGGCGTGGAGAGTGACTTTGGCATTGTTCACAAAGGCAATAAAAAACTCTTCGATCATTTCGGTTTCCAAATCTCCGATCATTTCTCTGGTAAAGGGTACGTCGTAAACCAGGGTGGGCCGTCCACTGATGTCGATACACAAACGGCATAGGGCTTCATCCATGGGTAAGTAACAATGGGCATAACGGGTAATACCGGTTTTATCGCCAATGGCTTGGGTAAAGGCTTGACCCAGCACAATGCCGATGTCTTCCACCAAGTGGTGGTTATCCACGCCATCCCCTTGACCCGCAAGGGTCAAATCGAATTGCCCGTGGGCGGCAAAAAGAGTCAGCATGTGGTCAAAAAAACCGATGCCGGTCTGGATGTCGGACTGACCCGACCCGTCTAAATTAAAAGTTAACTGGATGGATGTTTCCGCAGTGTTACGATGGATGGTTGCAACTCTGGTCATGGCATACCTCCTTGAGAATTTTTGCAATTTTTTTGTTTTCTTCCGGGGAGCCGATGGTTAGGCGAATGGCGTGATCATCGGGAAAATATCGGATTAAAATATTGTTGGCCTCCATGGTGTTGTAGATGGCTTCTGCCTTGGGTGTTTTAAAATAGATGAAGTTGGAAGCCGCCGGATAAGTTTGAACATCGGGCAAGCACTGCAACAAGTCGTTGATTTTACATTTTTCATCTTTCAATAAAACCAGTCGCTCTTTTAAAAGATCTCGGTTATTGAGCACGATTTCCGCTGCGATTTGCGTCAAACTGTTGATGTTGTAAGGGGCTTTAACCTTATAGAGATAGTCGATGAGTTTGGGGTTGCCCAAGCAATACCCACAGCGCAGGGACGCTAAACCGAAAGCCTTGGAAAGAGTCCGCATGATGATGAGGCGTTCGGGGTACATGTCGATCAAGTCCCCCATGCTGCTGCCGTGAAATTCCATATAGGCCTCATCTAAAACGACCAAGCTTTGTGTGTTGTCGATGATATCGACAATCTCTTCTCTGCTGAACAGATACCCTGTGGGGTTATTGGGATTACAAATAAAAATCATTTTGGCCTGATGGGTGTTGGCGAGATCAATCATCGCTTTGCAATCGGGAACACCCTCTTCGGTATCGGGAACATCCATAAAGGTGGCCCCTGCAATTTCAGCCCAAATGCCGTACATGGCAAAGCCCGGGCTATGGGAGACGGTAATTTCTCCGGGGGATACGAAAGTTTGGTACAGCATAGCGACCAGTTCGTCGGAGCCGTTGCCGCAGATGTGGTGGTCTTCCGGGTATCCGGTATAGTCCGACAAAGCGGTGAGTAAACGCCGAAAGCCTGCATCGGGATAGCGGTTTAAAGGCGCCGCCATAATTTGTTGACAGATCTCTTCCTTTAAAACGGTGGGAATATCCCAGGGGCACTCGTTGGCATTGACGACAATCTCGTAATCCGGTGGTGTGACCCGATAAGCATTGAGTTTTTCGATAACCGGTCTGACATAAGAACTCATTGAAACCGCCTTTCTACACTGAGTGCGTGGGCATCTAAACCTTCGGAACGGGCAAAAGTAGCAATTTTTTGATAGACTTTTTTCAAAGCCGCTCGATCGTATTGGATGATGGAGCTTCTTTTAATAAAGTCGTACACCCCAAGGGGAGAAGAAAAGCGGGCGGTACCCGAAGTGGGTAGGGTGTGGTTGGGCCCTGCAAAATAGTCTCCCAAGGGTTCGGGGGTATAATGTCCAATAAAAAAGGCACCGGCATTGTACAGGTGTTCCAGAGCTTCCTCGGGGTTTTCCAGTAAAATCTCCAAATGCTCCGGGGCAATGGCGTTGGCTAGGGCATAGGCTTCTTCGAGATTGTGTACATCAAAAATAAACCCGTAATCCGCAATGGCCTTGGCGGCGATGTCCTTCCTTCCCAGATCTTCCTCTAGTTGCTTGGCAATGGCCGCTTCGACGGCATCGCCAAAGGCGGGGTCGGTGGTAATCAGAATAGCCATGGCCCTCTCGTCGTGTTCCGCTTGGGAGAGTAAATCTCCTGCGACGATAGCCGGATCGGTATCGATACCGTCGGTGATCACCAGCACTTCGCTGGGACCGGCGATCATATCGATGGCCACCTTTCCGAAAACTTCTCGCTTGGCTAAGGCGACAAAAATATTGCCGGGACCGACGATTTTATCCACCGGGGCGACGGTTTCGGTACCGTAGGCCAAGGCGGCTACCGCTTGGGCACCCCCCACCTTATACACACGGTGTACCCCTGCAATTTGGGCTGCCGCTAAAATGGCCGGAGCAACCTTGCCGTTTTTTTGCGGCGGTGTGACGATGGATAACTCCGATACACCTGCTACCAAAGCGGGGATAGCATCCATCAACACTGTGGACGGATAGGCAGCCTTTCCTCCGGGGACGTACAGCCCAACTTTTTGGATCGGTGTAACCTTTTGTCCTAAAACAATTCCGGGTTCCGGACTGTAGGTCCAAGTGGATTCTATTTGTTTTTCGTGAAAAGCGCGGATATTTTCGCCGGCTTCTTGGATGACTGTTATGAGTTCATCGGAAACCGTGGTCATGGCTTCGTTGAACTCCTCCTCTGTTACGACGAGGGTGTCTAAAGAAACGCCGTCGTATTCTTCGGTGAGTCTGAACAGCGCTTCGTCTCCGTTTTTGCGCACATCTTCAATGATGTCCGCCACTTGTTTGCGCAAAACTTCTTGAGTGTCTTCTTCTCTTAAAAGAAGTTTATCTATTTGCGAAATACTCTCTTGGTAAGTGTAACGTTTCATATTTCCTCATTTCTCGACTTCACATTCAGTATACCCTGAATGTATGTAGAAAAACTTTATTTATTTTTTACAAATATAAGATTTAACCATCGTAGCGCATGCTGTCAAACTTTTCGAGAATCGGGTCGATGGCAGCGCGTTTGGTTTTCAAACTGACTTTGTTTGCGATGAGTCTGGAGGAGACTTGGGCAATCTCTTCCAATACAACCAAGCCGTTTTCCTTTAAAGTACTTCCGGTTTCCACAATGTCCACGATGTAATCGGACAACCCTAAAATGGGTGCTAACTCCACAGATCCGTTGAGATAGATGATATCCACGGGTTGTTTTTTTTCGTTGTAATAATGTTTGGCAATGGTGGGGTATTTGGTGCCCACGACTATTTTTTTATTTTGCGGTATCTGGGCATTCTCCATACCTGCGACACAAATGCGACAGCGTCCGATGTTCAAATTGAGCAACTCGTACACCGGTGCGGGGTGCTCCATGAGCACATCTCGCCCGACGATGCCGATATCTGCAACGCCCTTGGCAACATAGGTGGGCACATCGGGAGATTTGACCAAAAAGAAGGCGATTCTGCCGGTACTGTCGGTAAAAATAAGCTTGCGACTGTCGTCGCTGTAATCGGGAAAGGTGTAGCCCACTTCGCCTAACAATGCGATGGCTTTTTTCGCCACTCTTCCTTTGGCCAGAGCTAATTGGATTTGCATGATGGGTTCTCCTTTTCCGGTACTAAGGCGCCGTTTTGATAATGGTGAAATACACCGTCTTTAAGATAGATAAAACGAGCGTTTTCATATAGAATATTGTTTTTCTGGGAGTGGATAAAGGCTTTAGGTGTCGTGTATAAATCAAACATCTCTGCGCTCTTTCCTTTGCTTCTGAGTTCGGTTGCATATTGGTGAGCCCGGGCCTTTTCATCTCGATGGTAGAGGATGACCGTGGTGCTGACGGCTTCTTTTTCCAACAACCCTTTTTGATCTAAATAATCTAAGGTTCCCAATAGATCGATACCAAAACCACAAGCCGGCCGATCGATGCCGAACTGAGCGGACAGGTGGTTGTAGCGGCCACCGCCGATCACCGTTTCGCCCCAGTCGTCCATGTAAGCTTTAAAAATTAAATCCGAATAATAATTCATGCGATTGGTAAAGCCTAAATCAAAATATAAATACGGTGTGATTCCCACCGTATCCGTATGGTGGAGCAGCGCTTTGAGATAATCTACCACCGCTTCCATGTCTTCATTGACGCACAGTTCAGACATTTCGGAGACGATGTCTTTAGGGTCGCCGTAGAGCATGGGCAATGCCATCAGTATTTTTTTAGATTTTTTAGTCAGCGACAATGGGGCAATAAAATCGTGGATGTCCGCCAAGTTTTTATTTTCAATGAGGCGAAACAATTCCAACCGCGTTTTTTTGCTTAAACTCAAGGTGTCAAAAAAGTGGTTGATAAACCCCACGTGGCCAATATCCACGTGGATATCCTGAATGCCGTTGACCTTTAAAGATTGTAAGGCGAGCTCTATGATTTCGCCGTCGCATTCCGGGCTGTGGCTGCCAAAATACTCGATCCCCATTTGGCTCTCTTCTTTCTTAATGATGTCCGGAGATGAGAAGTTTCGATACAAATTGGTGTGATAAAAAAATTTAATAATTTCTTTGCGATCTCTGTGGTTGATGGCGGCTGTACGGGTAATAGGAACAGTGGCATCGTGCTTTAAGACCAATACCTTTCCCTGATGGTTTACCAATTTAAATAGATCTTCCCGCCGAAAACCTTCTTCATCGCTGTATAAGTCGTAGGATTCAAGGGTCGGCGTCATGACTTGATGGTAACCGTAACTCTTGTACAGCGTACTCAGCCGCCCCTGTAGGGTTTGCAAATGTTTTAAACCCTGATATTGTATGTTTTCAAAACCTTCTAAGGTATAACCTGTTGACATATGACCTCCAATTTAATACGTTATCGTAGTAAAGTAAAGATAGTTTATCACTAAATAATTTAAAGGTCAAGGGGTAACTGATCTTGATTTGAACATAAAATGAATTCAAATTGCCTTTGTTTGGTCGGGAATGATTGTCCATTATATTTGAATAGGTTATAATATAGAAATAGATCTTGTTAAATGTTTAGAATGAATCGAAGAGGAGTCTAGTATGAAAAAAAACAATCTGTGTATTTTTTGTTACGCCAAGGGGATCATAGCCCTCATCCTGGTGTTGGTTACAGTGCTGTTATCCAGTTGCGGCGGCAAAGTGGACGAACGCCTTTCCGGTAAATGGATAGCGATTAAAACTTTTGCCAGTGGCGTGACTTTGCCGGCATCGGAAGTGTATAAAGACGGTTTTACCTTGGAGTTTGTATCCGGTAGTAAAGTCGATTTTACCGTCAATGGCGAAAAGGATGTCGCCAAATGGTCCATCGATGGAGACGAGATTACCATAGAAGCCGGTAGCGAAGAATGGAAAGGCACCTTAATCGGAGATTTCATAGAATTTAAAAATGTTTCCAACATGGGTGTTGACATTACCTTTGGTAGGGAAGGTACAGATGCCATGGACCCGATCAATACGCTTTCCGAAAATGAAAAGAAATTGGTGGGCACTTGGGTTTCCGAATCGGTGGTCGACGTGATGGGAACAGAAACGCAAGTGGAAGGCGTAGAAGTTCAAGATGTATTGAAACTGACCTTTCATCCCGATCGTGTTTTGAATATTGTTCACAAAGGGCAGGAAGTCGGCGATACCAAGTGGGTGCTCATCGAAAATTGGGATGCCCCGGAAGATATCGGCAACTTTAAAATTATGTACGAAGTCCAGGAAGATGGCAAAATAAAAGCAGATGTCTTTACAGACGATACGTTTTTGTACACCGTAACCTGTGTCCAAGCAGAGTAGTGGCACTTTTCTGAAGAGGATGGTATGAGGAATGAATAAATTGACTTCACCGACGACGGTGCAGGCCTTGCTTAAAAAACACAACTTTCGCACCAGCAAACGGTATGGTCAAAACTTTATCGTGGATCATAATATTGTAGAACGGATTGTAGACACCGCTGAAATCACTGAAGAAGACATCGTTTTGGAAGTAGGTCCCGGTATCGGCACCATGACCCTTGCTCTCTCCGAAAGGGCGGCACAGGTCTTTGCCGTAGAAATTGACACCCACCTGATACCGATCTTGGAGGAGACCACCGCCGGCAGAGAGAACATTACCATCCACCACGGCGACATTTTAAAGACCGATGTTTCCGCTTTAATCGGGGAGGGCGTACCCTTTAAAATAGTGGCCAACTTGCCCTACTATATTACCTCGCCCATCATCATGGGGTTTCTCGAATCGGATTTACCCATTCAGGGAATGACCTATTTGATTCAAAAAGAAGTGGGGGATCGCCTAGGGGCAGAGCCCGGTACCAAAGAATACGGCGCCTTAACCATTGCTTGTCAGTATTATGCCGAAGTGTCGGTGGCTTTTAAAGTACCGCCCACGGTGTTTATTCCCAGACCTCGGGTAGACTCCGCTGTAATTCATTTAAAAAAACGGGAAGTTCCGCCGGTAGAGGTGGCCAGCAAGGAAGCATTTTTTAAAATTGTCAAAGCTTCCTTTATGAATAGACGAAAAACCTTAGCCAATGGCCTGCAGATGAACTTGGGTATCCCTCGGGAGATCACCCAAACTATATTAGAAAGCATGGGCTACCCTGCAACTTTAAGGGGAGAAAAACTCTCCGATATGGAATTTGCCCGTTTAAGCAACTTGTTGGTGGAACAAAAACACCTCGGTTCGAATTGAACGAGAGTCCAAAAGACAGAGCAGGGTTGGCCTATCGGAATAAACAAAAAAGACCGCTGAGCAGGCGGTCTTTTTTAAATGAAAAATATAATAAGAAATATATAGCTGACAATTCATACGAATTGAATAGCCCTATTTAATTCTGGAGAATTGATCGATGGCATCCGACAAATCGCTTAAAGCCTTGTCGGGATCTCCATGTTCGATGCTGTCTCGCACGCAATGGCTGATGTGACCTTCCAAGATCGTCTTGCCGATCTTATGAACGGCACCCTTGACGGCATTGACTTGAATGAGGATTTTTTCGCAGGGAATATCCTCCTCTATCATTTTATCGATGGCATTCAGCTGCCCGATGGTTCTGTTGATTCTTTGATGAAGATTTTTTAAATCCATACATTGGCGCATCGCTCATCCTCCGTTCCCACTCTTTAATACCAATGGGGGGTATGTGTACATGATAAACTTCTTAAATTGAAAAGTCAAGTCCTCTTTTAAATTTGATTTAAGTTTTTAATTTAAATCTTCAGGCCCAGGCTTGATCATCGAAGGCATATGGGTCGGATGTCTTGTTTTGAAAATGATGAATGGTGGCGATGGTTACAATGATAAATTTTCAAGCTTATTCCCATCGGTCATCGATACAAACTCATCGGCTTTTCACATAAATTCTTTGAATCGGCTTTGAAACCCAAGGGCTATCAATCCTGATCCGGTTGATCGATCTTTTCCAAGGCTCTGGCCATGGCATAATCTGTAATCAAGACATTGATAAACCCGCCGCGTATGGCACCCAATACGGCTTTGACCTTTTCAGTGCCGCAACAAACACCGATGGTGTATTGTGTATGGCGCAGCAAATTTAAATGGATCGCCATGACCTGCTGATTGATATCGTATTTATCGATGCGGCCCTCCTCGTCGTAGAAAGTCATGCAAATATCTCCCACTAAGTTTAAGGCGTTGATTTCATCCAGCATGGCCGGTGAAATATATCCTGTTTTAATGATGGTGGATTCTAAGCTCGGTGTGCCGATACCCACAATGGCGATATCCATTTTTTCGGCTTTTTTAAAAATACGGCGGATGGTTGTCTCTTTCATCAGTTCTGTTTTTGTACTTTTTCTGGACAACATAGCCGGAGCATGCAGTGGAAAATATTTACCACCGTAAGCCTTGGCCATGGACTCCACGATAAAATTGCTGTGTAATTCGTTGGAAACCGTTCCAATACCTCCAATGAGTGGGATAAAGGTCAGGTTGGGATAAAAACTTTCAGCTATGTGATGAGAAATATAAGACAGACTGGTCCCCATGGAAAGTCCCACAACTTGATTGTCCTTAATGATACGCGAAAGAAATTGCGCGGTTGCTTTGCCCATCGCATCCTTGGTTTGGGTGACATCCTCCATGGTTTCGATGATAAAAACTTCGTCTAAACCGTATTGCTCTTCTAATATTTGCTCCAATTGGAAATGTTTTCGACCACTTAAATCGGACACTGTGATGGTGACGATACCTATCTCCCGGGCTGCTGTCAACAACTTGGATACCGTCGGTCGGGAAATAGACAGGCGGTGGGCAATCTCCTGCTGATTTAAATTGTGGTTGTAATACAAATCGCTGACGCGTAGCATCATGCGTTCATCTTCAACAATATTTTTTTTCATTCCAGCCTCCCTTCTATTCTAAAAACATCCTAACATGTACAGAAGTTTCAGTCAAAACAATCGTAAAAGCTGAATGAATACGGATTTTGTCTGAAAAGCGGTTATAACCTTGTTGCTGAACTGGTTTAAAAACAATTCAAAAGATTAAAGCACATCGCGGCTCTCCGAACCATTGGGGTGTCCCGATAGCCTTTAAAATATGCAATTGGAAAAACGACGTTCGCGAGATTTTATCATCCTTTATATAGGTAGAGAAGCAGTGATTATAGGGTTTGAAAAGAGAAAATATGGATATCAAGAGTTGGCGGTTTTTGAATTCGAGACAGAAGAGTTGTTAAAGGGCATGAAAAGGTAAAATATTGTGTTGCGGAATTCTCTCCTTGTGGTGTGAACTTTTGTAAAAGGCAGTTAAATTGTTAAATAAATAACGGTATATTTTTAACAAATGTAAAAAAACAAGATAGAGCATGTTTGATGAAAATGTTTTAAAAGTGCAAGAAACTTCGAAAATACCGATATTAAATGGTAAAAAACGGTTTTAAAAAACAAATGTTAAAACAAAAGGCTTAATTCTTTAAATCAAATGAATGCGTTGACATTTACAAATGTTCGTAATATAATTTTGTTATAAAGAGATCAAAGAGGGAGGCCGGTTGATGTCTAGAGAACAATTTTTTTTACTGATTATCCTTCTCATGTCTGTGCAACTGGGTATGGGCATCATTCAAGTTAAACGTTATCAGAAAGAATTGAAAAAACTCAGAGGTACCGGGACTGTGGGCCTAGGCCATACGAAAGGCGGATTTAAACCCGGTCAAATCGTCATCATCTCCTATAAAGCCGGCGAAGATCGTGTTGTTGCTTTTCGTAGAATGCGTGGTATGACCATTTTTGCAGGTTTTAAAACCGACGACAAGATGATCGGATTAAACCTGGATACGTTGAGACAAAAAGCGTTACAAGAAGATGCTCGAGAATTTGCACGCAGACGCAAAAAACATCCCTACAATCCGAAGGATATCACAAAGAAAAAAGGCGCCATGATACAGGCGGTGGAGGCCATCGACAATCGATTGGCCACGGAAAAGCGGAAGCTGGAACAAGCAAAGCGCATCGAAGAACACAAGCGTATCGAAAGTAACTAAGTTTATCGTTTTTTAGGTAAAAATTTTATATAAGGAGGAAACGATGGAATTTTTATCAACCTTAGCAACTCAGTTTATTGGGTTGTTCCAAGCAGGGGGGGAAACCTTTATGGGGTTTGTCACCGGTATCATTCCGACGTTGGTCTGTTTGATTACAGCGGTTAATGCTTTAATTGCAATTATCGGACAGGAGAAAATTGAAAAGGTAGCACAGGTTAGTGGAAAAAACTTTATTCTACGCTATACGCTGCTACCCATTTTGGCAATGTTTTTCTTTACAAACCCGATGGCTTACACCATGGGACGCTTTTTGGAAGAAAAACACAAACCCGGTTTTTATGATGCGGCAGTGTCCTTCTGCCATCCGATTACCGGCTTATTTCCCCACGCCAATCCCGGCGAATACTTCGTATACGGTGGGATTGCAGCAGGTATTACTGCATTAGGCAAAGACTTAGGTCCTCTGGCCATACGCTACTTTTTAGTAGGTATTATCGTCATTTTAATCCGCGGTATCATCTGTGAAAGATTGACGATTCAGTTTATGAAGAAGGGGGAAGAAGCAAATGTTTAAAGCAGTAAAGATTTCTAAAGGCCCCGGCGGTTGGGGCGGACCATTGGTCATCCAACCGACAGAACAAAAAAATAAAATTGTATCCGTAACCGGTGGCGGTATCGATCCGATTGCACAAAGAATAGCCGACTTAACCGGCGCTGTTGCAGTAGACGGTTTTACAACCGGTGTCAAAGACGAAGAGTACGCCTGTGCCGTTATCGACTGTGGCGGAACCGCTCGTTGCGGTGTTTATCCTAAAAAACGCATTCCTACCATTAATCTGACTCCGGTTGGTCAAAGCGGACCTTTGGCAAAATTCATCACCGAAGACATTTATGTATCCGGTGTCAAGGAAGCCAATATTGAATTGGTAGACGCATCGGAAGTACCGGTCGTCGAAGAAGCGGCTGCAGAAGCATCGGCTCCGGTCGCCACCGAAGCTCCAAAGGCAAGTGCTTCAGGTGCTAAAAAAGACAGCATCATCGTTCGAATTGGTAAAAGTGTGGGTAACGTGGTTGGAAAATTCTTCCAAGCCGGACGCGACACCATCGATATGGTAATCCGCAACGTCTTACCCTTCATGGCATTCGTTTCCATGCTCATCGGTATTATCACCGCTTCGGGTTTAGGCGACTGGATTGCCAACACCATATCACCTTTGGCAAATACCCTTCCGGGATTGCTGGCGATTTCTGTGGTTTGTACCATCCCGATTATTTCGCCGATTATTGGACCCGGTGCGGTTATCGCTCAGGTTGTCGGTGTGTTGATCGGACAACAAATCGGTATCGGCGCCATCAACCCGTCCTTGGCATTGCCCGCATTGTTTGCGATTGACGGCCAAGTCGGTGCGGACTTTATTCCCGTTGGTTTGTCCTTAGGAGAAGCCGAACCGGAAACGGTCGATGCCGGTGTTCCCGCTGTTTTATTTGAACGTTTGCTAACAGGTCCTTTATCGGTGCTCATCGCCTATGCGTTCAGCATCGGATTATACTAAGGTTAAGAGGTGGTTATCGGAATGGATTTTAAGAGTGTTGTAACAGGTATCGGCCCTTTGGTTGAAGAGATGGCGGAAGCTGCCGGTTTAATCATTGTCTTTGACGATAATGCGCCGGAAAGCTTAGCGGAAATGGCAGTTTTGCATACCCATTGTGATCTCTCACAGGATGTTAAAGTCGGCGATGTTGTTCTATTTGGGAACTATCAATACGTCGTGACTGCCGTTGGAGAAGAAGCCAACAAAACTCTGAAGAGTATGGGACATTGTTCCTTTAAATTTACAGGAGAAGACTCCGTGGATATGCCGGGTCAAATCGCCTTAAAGGGCGATGGTGTACCGGCAATAAAAGTCGGAGATTCCTTTGAAATCATTTTTGTCTAAAGCATGATTTATTGATTCGTAGCCTGATCACACAAAAGTTTTTATCCATGTTGTGATAAAAACTTTTGTGGTGCGGTATATATTTAGATTTAATTGAAAGTAGGTAGTAAAACAATGATCAACATGATGCACAAATTACAAGCGTTGGAAGATGCTGGCGAATCCATTAAAGCAAGCATTGTCGGTGCCGGTCAAATGGGATGCGGTATGGCCGCTCAAATGACCGTGATGAAAGGGATGGACCCGGTGGTCGTCGTAGACGTGATCTTGGATAATGCCAAACGCGCTTACATCAACTCCGGTTACAAAGAAGGTGTCGACTTCGTCGAAGCCGAAACCATCGAAGAAGCAAACAAATTTTTAGCAGAAGGTAAATTCATCGTCACAACCAATAACGAAATTGCCACCAAATGCGATATCATCGATTGCGCTGTGGACGCGACCGGTGTACCGGAAGTCGGTGCCAAGGTAGCGATGGATGCCATCAATGCAGGCAAACACATCTGCATGCTCAACGTTGAAACCGACGTTTGTATCGGCCATTTACTATACAAATTAGCGAACAACGCAGGTGTCGTCTATACGGGCTCCGCAGGGGACGAACCCGGTGCGGTTATCGAATTGTACGACTATGCAAAGGGCTTGGGCTTTGACGTTAAAGTGGTTGGTAAAGGTAAAAACAACCCCTTGGCGTTGACCTGCAACCCGGATACCGTAGCGGATATCGCTAAAGCCAAAGGCGCATCTCCTAAAATGATTTGTGCTTTTAAAGACGGTACCAAAACCATGGTTGAAATGACCGCCATGGCCAACGCAACCGGATTTTTGCCGGACGTTACCGGTGCCCACGGTCCGGAAAGCGATGTTAAAGGCCTCAACGACGTTCTGAGCTTGAAGAGCGAAGGACGGGGCGGCATCTTAAACAGCTACGGTGTCATTGAATACGTCAACGGCGTTGCACCCGGCGTCTTTGTGATCGTCGGAACCGACCAACCGGATATCGCAGCGGAAATGACTTATTTGGATATGGGACCGGGACCGAACTACACGTTGTACCGTCCTTACCACTTATGCTCTTTGGAAACGCCTATGTCTGTTGCAAAGGCATGCATCGATGGCGAACCGACCATTGTACCGGCATGTGGTCGTGTTGCAGAGGTTGGCACCATTGCCAAAAAAGACATGAAAGCCGGCGAATACTTAGACGGTATCGGTGGTTACACCATCCGCGGTACCTTCATGGCGGCTGAAGAAGCCGACGCGACCAACGCATTGCCCATGGGTTTGGTAGATAAAAAGACAAAATTGTTAAAAGACGTTAAAGAAGGAGATCTGATCACCTACGATCATGTTGAACTCAACAACGATAACCTGATCGTGCAATTACGTCGCATTCAAGACAATCTTTTCCTATAAGGCATACCGATGGCAAACAGACAAGTAGAAATTCAAAACCCCACCGGTCTGCATGCGAGACCCGCAGCGGAATTCTGTAAATTGGCAGCCCGCTTTACTTCCGACATAACCGTTAAAAAAGTGGGTGTCGATAAAGAAGGCAACGGAAAATCCGTTATTTCATTGATGACCTTGGGCTTTAATAAAGGCTCCGTCATCGAGATTTCCGCAGAAGGCGACGATGCGCAAGAAGCTGTGGATGCATTGGCAGCTTTAATAGAAGAAGGCTTCGGAGAGATATAAGCGTATATAAAGCACGTCGGTACCTGAATCCATCGGCGATTGAATGGCGAGGTTGTGCACCGAGTATCCGAGCAAAGGTGTACGTGCCACCGGTTCGTTTAAAAGCTATTGTAACGGTAAAGTGAAGCTTTAGAGTGTGCATCATTCAACAAAACTAAATCAATATACTATCCTATTAAAAGAGCCCGCAGTTTGTGACTGCGGGCTTTTTTTGATAATCTCTAATAGAAAAATGGCTTGGAATCATCCAAGAAAGTTTTAAACCAATTGTCGATTGAAATCTTTAAAGGAGTTCGAACCCATCGCTTTTTTCAGATCATATGAATGTGGATCTATGGCAGAAGAAGAAACCAAAAGTCTACTTATATCGGTTCGAGCGGGACCAAGTCAAAATGCAGATCGTCAACGGTTGGAGCCAAAACCAAAGTCTCCTCTTAAGGATACCTCCGCGGACATCAAGTTTTCCAGCTGACCGTCGGCTCTTTCTAAGACCAGGGCGCCGTCATCTCGAATGGCTTTGACCGTGCCGACAATTTTTCTGTCTCCCATGGTGGCCAGCACCTCTTTGCCTAACACCACGGAGCGTTCTCGGTATTCTGAAAGGAGGGCATGGTCCTGATCTTCCGTCAACAATTCCCGATAGGCTTCTACCAAATCTTGAGCCAAGGGGTTTTTAATGGGCTGGTAGTGATCCGGAGAAAACAATGCCGCGGCGTGGCTGGCAATATCTTCCGGGAAACCGCCTGCCGGGGGTAGTAAATTGATGCCGACACCCACCACGACGGTATCCACCATGCCGTTTTCCATGTTGATGGTCGCCTCCGTTAAAATGCCTGCGACCTTCCCGTGGGATGTATATAAATCGTTGACCCATTTCACACCGATGGGTGGCGCACCGTATTTTTCCAAACATCGGGCGGCTAGAACCGCAGCCTTTAAGGTGGTATTCAAACCGACTTGAAAGGAAGGATCCGGTTTTAACAAAACGGATACATAAAGCCCCGTTAGTGCAGGAGAATAAAAGGAGCGCCCCATGCGTCCCTTACCTGCACTTTGGTGATCCGCCAATACGGCACTTCCGTGGAGGGCACCCGCCCGCGCCAAGTTTTTTAACTGGTCGTTGGTGGAGTCCACGGTGGGGTAGACCCATAGAGGGGCGGACTCCACAAGGGTCTTTTTAAAATAAGAAGCTTGTAAGGGATCGTAGGTAGTGGGCAGTCGGTAGCCCTTGTTGGGCAGTGCACGAATGGGCACGCCCTCTTTTTGTAGGGTTTTTACGGCCGCCCAGACGGCGTTGCGACTGACACCCAAATGGTCGGCCATAGTTTGTCCGGAAAGCTCTTCTTCTCTATGATTTAAAAGGGCCCTCAGCACCTTGTCTTTTGTTTTCATCCTATTCTCCTATTTCCATCAGAAAGTCGAGTTGACACATCTCGGTTATGGCAGAACTTGCGCATGGTGTTTATTATACTGATTATCCCATAAAACAAAAAAAATATCTTCGTCAAAAATAGTCCTTTTGTGGAACAGCGACTTGAAATAATTTGTAAATAGGTTAAAATAAAGGTAGATGAAGTTGATAGGATCACTGTAAAAAAAAACCGATTTGCAGTGATTTTTTTCTTTTATTGCTAGGAGGGAAAGCATGAACACAAAGTATATTTTTGTTACCGGCGGGGTGGTGTCGTCCTTAGGTAAAGGGATTGTCAGCGCCAGTTTAGGTAGGTTGCTAAAAGCCAGAGGGCTCAAGGTTTCTTTACAGAAATTTGATCCATACCTCAATTATGACCCCGGCACCATGAGTCCCTACCAGCACGGAGAGGTTTTTGTAACCGACGACGGTGCGGAAACCGATCTGGATTTAGGCCATTACGAACGGTTTACAGACGAAAGTTTAGGGCAATACAGCAATGTCACCACCGGTCGGGTTTATTGGAATGTCATCAATAAGGAGCGCCGGGGCGATTACCTAGGCGGTACCGTGCAGGTTATTCCTCATATTACCAATGAGATCAAAGAAAGCGTTTTAAAGGTATCGGAGAGTACTCATAAGCCGGATGTCGTCATAACGGAGATTGGCGGCACCGTAGGAGATATTGAAAGCTTACCCTTCTTAGAAGCCATTAGACAATTTAAAGGTGAGTTGGGACAGGACAATGTGATTTATATTCACGTTACCTTGGTGCCCTATCTGAAAGTCGCCGGAGAACTTAAAACAAAACCGACACAGCACTCGGTTAAGGAATTGCGCAGTATTGGGATAGAGCCGAACATCATCGTATTGCGTTCGGAAAAAGAGGTCGATACCGCTTTAAAGAGCAAAATAGCCTTATTCTGCAACGTTCACCACGAAGACGTCATCACCAACTTAGATGCACCGGAACTTTACGAAGTGCCCCTCATGTTGGAAAAGGAAGGCTTGGCCAATTTGGTTTGTAAGAAATTGAATATTGCAAAGGGCATCACCCCCAAATTGGAGGATTGGAAAGAACTGGTTAAACGCGCCAAGAGTTTGGAAAACAAGGTGACCATCGCCTTGGTGGGAAAATACGTGGAACTCCACGATGCCTACCTCTCCGTTGCGGAGGCCTTGCGACATGGTGGCATCGCCAACAATGCCCTGACCCAAATCAATTGGATCCACTCGGAGGATTTAAACGAACAGAATTGCGAACGTATTTTTAAAGATGTGGAAGGCATCATCGTACCCGGTGGCTTTGGTGACCGGGGCATCGACGGAAAATTACAAGCGATTCGTTATGCCCGGGAACACGGCATTCCTTATCTGGGCTTATGCCTGGGTATGCAACTCAGCGTTGTGGAATTTGCCCAAAATGTTTTGGGATTGGCGGAAGCGCATTCTATCGAAATTGTTCCCGAAACGCCGGATCCCGTCATCGCCTTGATGGCGGAGCAAGAGGATGTGGAAAACTTGGGGGGAACCATGCGCTTAGGGGCCTACCCCTGTGTGATCGATCCTCAAAGCAAAGCTTGTCAAGCCTATGATGGCGAAACGCTGGTGGAAGAACGCCACCGCCATCGTTACGAAGTCAACAACCACTATCTGGAAGCCTTTGAGAAAGCCGGTTTGCATTTTTCCGGTAAATCCCCCGATGGTGTGTTGATGGAAATTTTGGAAATCAAGAATCACCCCTATTTTATTGCGACCCAAGCCCATCCGGAATTTAAATCTCGACCCAATAAACCCCACCCTTTATTTAAAAGTTTTATCCAAGCAGCCTTGGAGAATATAAAATAAAGTGGGACCACACGTCGGAAAATCGAAGGAGTAAAATAGACGCCAATCGAAGGGCAAGGAGAAATTTTCTGAAAAGCCGGACAGCTTAATACCGACTGTCAACGAAAAGATGACAGTCGGATAGAGTTTGAATAGAACAACATAGAGTTGACAGGATCGATCCAAGTATTTTTGTATCCGGTAAAAAAATAATTCAATCATCATAGAAATAGACATAGGTTCACTAACAGCAAACCCATGGATGGTCAGCTCATCCACGGGTTTTACTATTTTTTGCAATTTAAATACGTCCTTCGCAACGTCCGGTGTCAGAAACGGGTTATCCTATTTCGGTTTCACACATGGAGAACAGAGTCATAAACGTTATTCTTTTCCCTTCAAACAGTTATATCTGTTCGTAGAGGCAACTCCATTCTGGCGGTAAAATGCAGAGCTGTCCGCTTTGTGTAGGTAAGGTATCCAATTTACAGGATTATTTGGAAACAAAGTGCGCGAAAGGGAGCCTCTACAGAGATGAAGATTTTACCTGTCAATGTAAAAAATAGATTAAACTTGTAAAAAATCGAGTCTTTCGTTTCGTAACATATTATTGGCAAAAAAAATTTTCATTTGGAATTGACACAATATGTGGACATGTGGAAAGAATGTGGATAACTCTTCAATATTTAAAACAAAAGCCGAAAATGTTCAATAAAATTGTGGATAAGGGCGGTGGAAACTGTGGATAATGTGGATAACTTATCCAAAATGCCAGAAATCGCTAAAATTGTGGCTTTAATTCTGTGAAGAAATGTGGATAACTCTTGGGATAAACCCAAAACGAATGTGTATAATTTTTAACAAGAGCTTTTTTCTTGTGGGAGAAAAGCCAAAGGGTTATAATAGAATCGTTACAATTCTAGATATAGCGTAACAAAACAAAAAAACAGACACAGACAGAATTGTTTTTTAAAATAAATAAGATAAAAATTTGTGATATGGTGAAGTGTAGAAGAATTTGATGGAAGAGAGGATGAAATGAATCGATACGGTTTTTTGCGTGTGGCAGCTGCTATCCTACCACTGCATCTTGGAAATGTGGCGGCCAACGTCGAAGAAATCAAATATACAGCCGAGGTTGCCCTGAGCCAAGGCGTACAAGTATTGGTCTACCCCGAAATGGCCTTGACGGGTGCCACCTGTGGGGATTACTTTTTACAACCCCATGTGCTGGAGGGCGTGGCCGAAGGTTTAAAAGAGTTGTGTCGTTACACCGAAAAAAAAGGGATCGCTCTGGTTGTGGGCGGACCTGTTCAAGCTCAAGAGCGATTGTACAATGCCGCATTTTTTATCCATGAAGGGCGTATTCTGGGTTGCGTCCCAAAAACCCATTTAAAAGAGAGTGAGATCTGGGAAGGCCGTTGGTTTGAAAGCGGCAAAAATTTGGCGGTTCAAGAGCATCACTGGCAAGGCTTGTCTTTTCCATTGGGGCCTTCCTTACACTTTCAACCCGTGGGTGTCTCGGAGATAACCTTGGCCATCGCAATTGGAGAGGATTTAAAGGGGCCGCTGTCTCCCGTGGTCTACCATGCCTTGGCCGGTGCCAATGCCCTGCTGCATTTAGGGGCGGCGCCCCTGTGCTTAGACGGCGGTGTGGCTCAAGAAGACGTTCTTTCCGTTTTATCGTCTCAAAACCACATGGCGATCATTTCGGCCGACGGCAGTGTCGGGGAGTCCTCCGGTGAGCGCGTCTATATAGGGGAAGGATTTATTTATGAAAATGGCGCCCTCCTATCCAAAGGTGCGACGATGGATCGGGAAATCCACGTCGTATCCGGCGATATCGACGGGGACTACTTGATGGGAGAAAGAAGAAGAAAGAAATATCGCCACCATCCTTCGCTGTCGAATTTTGACAATACCTATAAGCGTTTAACCTTTCATCCCTTGGAGAACCGGGAGTTGAAACGAAAAATTTCACAACACCCCCTCATACCGGAGTCGGAGAAGGATTTGGAAAAAATGCTGGATGCCCAAGCATTGGGCTTGGCAACGCGTATGGCGCACTTAAAGGATCCGAGGCTGGTTATCGGTATTTCCGGAGGTCTTGATTCCACCGCAGCATTGCTGGCCTGTCAAAGAGCCTGTGATAGAAGAGGTCTGGACAACAGTCATATTTTGGCCGTCACCATGCCGGGTTTCGGCACCACGGGTCAAACTTACGACAATGCCCTGCAATTGATTGAGGCCATCGGTGCTGAATTGATGGAAATCGATATTCAAAAATCCTGTTTGCAACATTTTGCCGATATCGGGCACTCTCCGGAGGTGCACGACTTGACCTATGAAAACGCCCAAGCTCGGGAGCGAACACAGATCTTGATGGATTTGTCCAACAAACACGGCGGGATTGTCATCGGGACCGGCAACATGTCGGAGATGGCTCTAGGTTGGTCGACCTACAATGGCGACCAGATGTCCATGTACGGTGTCAATGCCGCTTTTCCTAAGACTTTGGTGCGGCGATTAACGGAGTATGTGGCTCAAACATCCACCGGGGATTTGGCAGAAACACTCAAAGCTATTTTAGATACGCCGGTTTCTCCGGAATTACTGCCACCGGATCGGGAGGGTAATATTCAACAGAAAACAGAGGAGGTCGTTGGCCCCTACCGGCTGCACGACTTCTTTTTAGCCCATAAAGTCTTGCATCAATTTAAAGACGAAAAGATTTTGTTTTTAGCGGAGATCGCTTTTCAAGATATCTACGATAAAGAGACAATCGCCCATTGGCTTTCTTATTTTAATAGGCGTTTTATCAGCCAGCAATTTAAAAGGAGCAGTTCGCCGGAGGCACCGGCCATTTTAGCATTATCCCTCTCGCCTAGGGGCGGGTTTGTCATGGTTTCAGATATACAAGACCAACCATTTGTGATAAGATAAAAAAAACTGCATCACTGCATTTTAAGGAGAAAACAATGCTTGACATAAAATATATACGGGAACATTTGGAAGAAGCACAGCAACGCTTAGATACCCGGAACGAAGAATACGATTTAAAAAAGGTTGTGGACTTGGATGCCCAACGGCGAAAAATGCTGACCGAAACCGAAGCCATGAAGCAGAAACAAAATCAGGCTTCAAAAAAAATTCCTCAAATGAAAAAGGCCGGTGAAGATTGTACGGAGATTTTTGCCGAAATGAAAACCCTGTCGGATCAAATTAAGGAAATGGACGAAGCAATCCGAACAGTAGAGGGCGAAATAAAAAATACCCTGCTTTATATTCCCAACCTGCCACATGCAGATGCCGTCGTCGGCAAGGACGACACCGACAACCCGGAAGTGCGTCGCTATGGTGAACCGAGAACCTTCGATTTCCCCGTTAAGCCCCACTGGGATCTCGGAACGGATTTGGATATTTTAGATTTTGAGAGAGCCGTTAAAATAACCGGCGCCCGCTTTTCCATGTTTAAAGGCATGGGTGCCCGTTTGCAGCGTGCCCTGATCGATTTTATGCTCAGAATGCACGTCAAAGACCACGGCTACACAGAACTCTCGCCACCTTTTATGATTAATCGCGCTTCTATGCAGGGGACCGGTCAATTGCCAAAATTTGCGGAAGACGCCTTTATTATGGAAAAGGACGATTTTTACTTAGCCCCCACCGCAGAAGTGCCGGTAACCAATATTTATAGAGATGAAATTTTAGAAGAAGAGAGCCTGCCTTTGTGTTACACCGCTTATACCCCTTGTTTTAGAAGGGAAGCGGGCTCCGCCGGGCGCGATACCCGCGGTTTGATACGCAACCATCAATTCGATAAGGTGGAGATGGTCAAATTTGCCCATCCCGATACTTCCTATGACGAATTGGAAAGCTTGACCGCCAATGCGGAAGCCATTTTACAAGCTTTGGAGATCCCCTATCGGGTGGTGGAATTGTGCACCGGCGATTTGGGTTTTTCCGCTGCAAAAACCTACGACATCGAGGTTTGGATGCCCAGCTACGATCGTTATGTGGAAATCAGCTCTTGTTCCAACTTCGAGGACTATCAGGCCAGACGAACCAATATCCGTTTTAGAGATCAAGAGACCAAGAAAACGCGCTTTGTCCATACCCTGAACGGATCCGGTTTAGCTGTGGGCAGAACCTTTGCCGCATTATTGGAGAATTACCAAAATGCCGATGGTTCCGTCACCATTCCTCAAGTCCTTCGCCACGCCATGTGGAATTTAGAAAGGATTGAAAAATGAAAAAAAACTTCTTTCTGACAAAAATAAAACTGCGCATCGGTTTGCTATTGGTTGTAGCTGTATTCGTTTTGAGTTTGTCCGCCTGTGGTAACGGCAATGCCGCTACGGGTTCCGGAAAAAAACAACCGGCGGTGTCGGAAGAAGCATTGACCCCTATTGTGACAGAGATGGATCGCGCTGCAGAAACCATCGAAAGCGTCAGCGTTAAAACGGTATTTATAAGGGATAAAAATATAGAAGGGGAAAGCAAACATCAAGAACAGTGGATGGAAAACAACATGGTTTATGGACCCGATGCAAGCATTCCCAGAATGGAAACCAAGCTACCCGTCGGCGAGGGTGTTCAAGAACGCTTGGATATCGACGGGCAAAGCTACCTGCGCAGCGCCGGACGCTTGACTTGGATACATACGACAACACCGCCGCCGGAAACCAGTTACAGTTATTTTCCCGTTTACGAAGAATTTAAAACCATCGCTTCAAAAATGAGTTTAGAAGAAACCGAGACCGACTACGTCTTTACATTTGAAGGAGAGGATGCCGAACTGTACCAAACCCTTTTAGAGCGGTATAAATTGCGTATCGACGGTGCCCCCGAGGAAGCGGTGCATTTAAAACTCAAATACGTCGTCGCAAAAGATACCAATACCTTGGTAGAGGTTCACAACACTTCGGAGATCACCTCCGGGGAGGACAGTGTTCATTTGCAAGCGACGATTCAATACACGGCCATCAATCCGGCATTGGACCTTCAAGCACCGGCACCGGAAGCTATTATTCAACCTTAGAGAGGAGCACTATGAAAATCGCACTACCCTATGACCACGATCAAGTCCATTCGGATTTTGGAAAAGCACAGGAATTTGTCGTCTATCACTTTCAATTTGGGCGCATCGCAGGAAAAGAACTTGTGGAGGCGCCGGGCAAGGGCTACCAAGGCAATATCGATGCCCTCATCGATGCCAACGCCGTTACCATTATCTGCCATCGTATTGAAGAGGAAGCCTTAGAGGTGTTGTACGACGAAGGCTTTGAAGTTTTCACAAATAAGCAGGGTCAAACCGACGGATTGGTGACCACCTATATGGCGCAAAAATTGCCCCACGGCGACACGCCCTTTACCCTGCCGGAACCCAGTTGTGGAGAACATTGCAACCACCATCACGGCGAAGGACAACAATGTGGGCACCACCATGGCGACGGCCACAATTGCGAACATCACAGCGAAGAACACTAAGGATGCTGTGCCGGTAAAGAGCAATAAAAGCACAAATAGTTTAAAAAATAAATACAAAAAATAACGACTCGATACTGTCCGCACTCATAAGTACGAACGGCATCGGGTCGTTTTTATGGATAGAAAGAGGATAGACACATCATTGTTTTATAAAAAAAAGTGATTGTATTTGTACGGGCCGAGGACGAAAAATCTATTTTGTTGCGGACAGTAAGAAAGGACGTGCGGTGCGGTATAAAACTTTTTCTTGCGACGTGTAAATCTGCTCACCGATATGTTTATCGACAAAGACTTCGGAAAAGCCGATCTTTGTTAAAATAGCGGTGTCCCATTCCGGGCGGTCCACACGGCTTAAGGGTAAGTCCATGGCAAGTTGCTCCATGGTTTTGGCCATTTCTTTTGTAACCGGATCGTTATAACCCATTTTTTCAACGAGTTGTCTGTCATGGTGATACAGGTTTTTTGTATCGCTTTGGTAAAGGTAGCGGTACCAATTGGCGTCAAAGTTCAGTAGAAGGCCGCCGGGTTTTAAGACCCGATACCATTCCCGGTAGGCGGTGTGGGGGTCCGGCAAATTCCAAGTTAAGTTTCTGCTGACAGCCACATCAAAAGTATTGTCCTCAAAATTTAAGGATTGGGCATTCATCGGCATAAAATTGGCACACAGTCGGTGTTCGATTAAATTGTGAGTGGCTTTTACCAACATTTCACCGGTCAGATCAATCCCCGTTACCTGGTGTCCCATTGCAGCAATCAGCATAGTAAAAAAACCCGGTCCACAACCGATATCCAAAACGTTTAACCCACTCCCTTTGGGAAGGTGATGGATAAAAATATCGGTGTAAGCTTTATTTTGCCATTGGCTGTATTCTCGATTGTTGGAAATGGAATAGGTTGTCGAACGTCGAGTCCAGTAGTTTTGCACTTCTGTAAAGATGTTTTGCATAGTGCCTCCTTTATGTATAAAAAAAGCGATACGACTTGCCGTTTCTACGGCAAGTGTATCGCTTCAGCATTGCTCATTAAATTTATATTTATTTTCTATCAGAAAAAGGAAAAAGTCAAGAAAAAAACTGAATCATGCGAAAAATCAAGGTGATGTGTTTAATTTTAAGAAGGAAAAAGGGTCCTATGTTATAATGACGATGATTTTTATGGGAGAAGAACTATGAAAAACAAAGTTAATTCAACGGTAGTACCGGTGATAGCCGCTATCATTTTGATACTCACGGTGGGTATCGGTCCGGTATTTGCAGATACAAAAAAGATGGATCCAATCTCCGAAAACAAAGGGGAGATTCCGGTTACCTTTATGTTTTATGACAAACTCGTCTACAAAACCTCGGTTTATGGTACGCCCGGAGAAACAACCACCAAGCGGGAAATATACGACTATGTTAAAAAGAATAGTGCACACCATCTGGCAGGGTATACTTTTGCCAATGCCGCCAATGGGGGGCAACCGGTACAATTTCCTTCGGCATCTACCCGTATCCCGGATAGTAAGGCTATTCAGATTATGGTGGTTTTAGACGGGACACCCCTCGCCTCCCAAAGCCGTATCGACTTGATTTTTTACACCACCCACGATGAAAATTCCGATACGTCCCCAGACGCATTGGAAGATTCCAAAAGAAAAACCAAGGTGATTGACCGTCAAACCGTAAAAGGAACCCCCGGAGAAGCTCTGGCAGAAGATGTAGGTGCGTGGTTGGTGGCGCAAGCCTATACCATCATTGATGGAGATAAATACGAAGTTGAGACAATAGAAGGCACCCAAATTTTTCCTGAGTCCGACAGTCAAGATAGCGAAGCCTTGCATGTCCATTTGAAACGCATAGGCCCCGCCAGCGAAGAGGAATTATTGCGCAAAGAATACAAGCGGCTGAACAGTACCGCTGTTCTGTACTTGGTGGACCAGAAAGACAAGTCTAACCCCTTGGGCGGGGTAACTGTACTCGGAGAATCGGGAAAACCCATCGATACGGTCAAACTCAGCCAAGAGTTGAAGCGGGATTTGTCCTATCGAAAAGTACTCATGGATTACGAATATATCGAGACTTTGGACAGTCAACATCTTCCCATCGATCAGAAAAAAATTGTCTACCCTCCACCCAACGAAGAAGGGGTCGTTTATGTGATGGTGTTTAAAAACAAAGGGTTTCATCGCCCGAATCAGGAAGTCGGCACAATTTTATGGCCCACCCCCTTTACCGGAGATAGAAGCCCCGTAGCAACCGGTGTGGTGCTCAGCTCCATCAGTTTGATCCTCTTAGCGCTATTTCACAATAGAAAAAACAAAACGTCATAACATAAGATACCAAATAGAATAAAACACCATGTAGCAGTTGGATACGACTGCTACATTTTTTGTGTCAATATATCGGGATATTCTACGATGCAGTGCCTTGTGTTGATTTGATCGGAACAAGTCAAAAGAGAAAAAGAATAGGGTTGCGGGTAGATGGTATTTTGTGCTCAAAGGCGATCTAAGTTGAAATAAAAGATACCTAAAAAAACAGTTTGAAAGATTTGCCATAAATCGAAAAACAAAAACGGGATGTTCAGAAACATCCCGTTTTGTTTTTTATTGATTCATTTTTCTTTGATAGAAGAGCAATCCGATGCCGGCCATGGACAACGCACCTAAGATCGACCACAACAGTATATTGGTGGTATCCCCGGAAAAGATGCTTTTATGGGGCGGTTTAGGTTTGTCTTTTTGTGGTTTCGGCGGCTCCGGTTTGTCGCTCCGTGGCTTCGGCGGTTCCGGTTGCTCCGGTGTTTCCGGTGGGTTTTCTTTGTTGTGAACAGTAAAACCCGTTTTTTCTTCGCCGGTCACGGTGGCCGTATAGCCTTCGATGGCTTCTTCCTGTACGGTATAGACGATGGGTTCACCGGTTTCGGCGTTGATGAGCGGCATGTCTTCAAAGAGATGTTGCCAATGATGGCTGTCGTCAAGTACGGCGGTTGCTACAATTTTGCCATCGGCCAGTAAATGGATGGTCACTTCTTCGGTTTTCGTACCCTCCCAAGTTTTTGTGACGGGAATATCTATTTTAACCATGGCGTTGGTCACGTCGATTTCAAAAAGAATATTGGCGCCATCTTGGCCGATTTTTTTAATTTCAGAGACCTGAGATTCCCATTGGTCGGAATCAACCTCTTTCACATAGATTAAATCTTCGATGGGAATGCCCCCGATGGTTGCGGGCAAATCGTATAGCGTTTCCGTATAGCTGTTGCCTTCATTTAAAATGACGGTCTCAAGCAGATAATCCGAAGAGACCCCGGCTATCTCCTTGATCCTGACATCCACGCTGATTTCTTTGGGGAAGGTGCCTTCTTCCCAAATCTTGTTGATTTTTAAATTTTTGAGGGGGTTGTGCTCTTGAGGTTTGTGTCCGAAAATGATGTTTCCGTTGGATCCGATTCCTCCGCCTTTGCTGGCTGTATTGCCTTCTATGAATAGGGTGGACAGCTCTCTGGAAGGCTGCAAATCGTCACCGGAAAGAATTGCTTTTAAAGCCAATTCTTCTTTGATGTTGTTGACATCCTCAACGATGGTGCGATGACCGTCTTTATAGCGATGGCCTTTGAAATCTTCATAATAGGTTATTTTTTCCCCGGTGGGGCTTCTGGTGGGCAAGGTGACGGTGGCATAATCGATGGATTTCAGTTCATTAAAGAAATCGTCGCCGGTGTTGAGAGCGTCGTTTTCTGCCAATACGGCACCGCTTTCTGCATAAAAAATGGCATCTCCCGTGGGGCAAAACCAGACGCCACCTCCGGACCCATCGGTTAAGTTTTCTTTTCTCTCTATGAGTTGGGCATGGTTGTCCACGATATAAGCATTTTCGATATGTAGGACGTAGGGGACGGCGGTAACATAAATGCCGCCGCCTTGACTGCCGGCAACATTGTTTTGAATTTTTCCGGCAAGCAGTTTGGCATTATTGGTAGAAATATTGATACCACCACCACTTCTGTCAGCCTTGTTGTTGACAACCGTGCCGCCTTCCATGACAAAACCGCCAAGGTATTTTTGGTTCCAATCCTCGATGGATACACTACCCGTTTTATTGTCACTCCAAACACCATCGACATACCAGTCCGATACAAAGATACCGCCGCCCTGATAAGCGCGGTTGGAGTCAATTAATAGGGTGGAGTCTGCCGGGATTTGAATATCCACATGACCGTGCCCTGAAATAGCACCGCCCCCAACACCGTGGTTGTTTCTGATGGTGCCACCATAAAAAGTTGCGGTAGCCAAAGCTTGTTCTGCTAATTTGGAGGGATCGGTTTGTCTTCTATTGTATGCGTAGGGGGAGGGTTCGCCTATTAAAATGGCACCGCCGTACCCTTCGTTGTTGTGAATGTCGCCACCATTCATGACGAAATCTGCACCACTATAAACAAATACAGCGCCGGCTCCCGGTGAATCCGACCATACAAAATCGTCGTGATAAGGGTGATAACTGGACCCTATATTATTGCGGATGGTACCGCCGTTCATCACCATCCGGGCACCATTTTCAAGAAAAAAAGCTCCGGAGGAATAGGGGCATTTGGTGTAGTCGTTGTTTTCAACGATACCGGCATTCAATTCGATTGTGGCGCCGGGTCCGTCGGCAGTAATGGGCGAACGATGGAGTCCGCTGCCGCCTTTATCGTTCTTAAAGGTCGCGCCATCAATGATGAAGGAACCCTTTGTTAAAATAAAGCTGGTCGCATCTCGGGCTGTTTGCATTTCACCATCAAAGATCAGTCCGTTCTCGGTGCTTTCCAAGGTTAAACCACCGGTGTTTTCAATGCGAATCATGGTTCGATTAAAGGACGGGTCTTTTTTAAAGACGACTCCACCATTGCTCTTAAATGTGATATTTTTATCGGCGATGATTAAGGACTCGGTGAATAAATACTCTCCCGGTATCAGCGTTATCACATCGCCATCTGCAGCATTGGCCACTTGCTCTTTTAAGGTTTCAAATAAAGGAGCAGTGGACATGACCTTGGATTCTCTGATGGGCTCCGGTGTCTGAGAAGGATCCAATATCGGTGTCGGGTTCCCTTCGCCTTGATCGCTTTTCGATTCGTTGGCGACGGAGGGATCTGTATTTTCAACGGTGTCTTCTTCTAGAAGAGCATTCGGGTTTTCTTGCATCGGTACATCTTGTAGTTGTCGGGCATGATCTGACGCTATAAATGGTGCCTCCTCTCGAGCCGTGACAACGCTAAAATTGCCAGTGCTCCCCATTAATGTCAGTGTCATGATCACCGTCAATAGCCATGTCAAAACGATTTTGTTATTAGTCTTCATTGTTACCTCTTCATGTTGCTATGATATAAAATAGATCCAAATTTTTATATAAAATTTGAATTTCTAAGCATTCTAACATGGTTTTCAAATAAGGTAAAGATGAAAATGCATTAAATTACATAAAATTGAAAATAATTACAAAAAAACTTAACTATTTGAAGAAAAGTACTCTTGGATAAAAGAATTAAATCCGGAAGGAAAGCTGATATTTTTGATAGATAGCATCGCTTTCTCCCCGGATTATTGTTGATATTAGATGTTTAAAAGTGAGATTTCCCCTTTTAGTCGGGTTTGGTGTAAATCGATGAGCCGTTGGTTTTCAGAACCTCTAAAAGCCAAACGCAAGTTTTTCTCTGCCTCCAGATAGGGGCCGTCGACCAAAACATCCACCCATTGAAGGACATCCATTACCTCTTTTTGCAAGTGAAGGTCGTTGTAGACATAACCGGTGTACAACCAAATGCTTTTACGACTTTCCTTTTTAATCCGCTTTAAAAAGGAAGCGAGCTCCGTCAAGTTTTGCTGCAAGGGTTCGCCGCCTAACAGAGTGAGGCCAGCGATGATGGGCTTGTCCAGAAGGGTCAAAATACTTTGTATTTGTGTTTCGGTGCAGGGTTCTCCGTAGTTGAAGTCCCAATACTCCCGGTTAAAGCAATGAGGGCAAGCGTGGCGACAGCCACTGACAAAAACACTCACCCGTACACCCGGACCATTGGCCACGTCCATGGGGCGTATTTGTGCGATATTCATTTATATATGCAAAACCCTTTCGCTGATTTCCTTTGTTTTGCCGTGATTCCAGTAGTTTTCGCCCAAGTAACCACAGGTACGGCGCACGACAGTCATGGCTTCTTCGTCTTGGTTATGGCATTGGGGGCATTCCCAATGGCCTTCTTTATTAACGACAATTTCACCGTCAAAACCGCATTGGTGACAATAGTCGCTTTTGGTATTGAACTCTGCATAGGTAATGTGGTCGTATATATAGGTCATCATGGTTAAAATAGCCGATAAATTGTTTTGCATATTGGGGATTTCCACATAGGAGATGCACCCCCCGGTGGAGATGTTTTGAAACTGAGCCTCAAAATCAAATTTAGAAAAGGCGTCGATTTCTTCCCCGACAAAAACATGGTAGCTGTTGGTATAGTATTCTTTATCGGTAATTTGGGGCACCTTGCCGAAGATGGCCCGGTCTTTGCGGCAGAAGGTGTAAACGGTGCTTTCCGCCGGTGTGCCGTAAAAAGCAAAACCCAGATTGGTTTCCTTTTTCCAAGTGTCCACCGTCTTCTTCAGGTAGTTCATGACTTTTAAGGCAAAGGCTTGCCCCTTGGGAGCGGTGTGGGATTCGCCGATAACCGCCAGAGTTGCTTCGTAAAGACCCACATACCCTAAGGAGATGGTCGCATAACCGCCGGTCAACAATTTGTCGATGGTTTCGCCTTTTTCCAGTCTGGCGATACAACCGTTTTGCCAGTGAATGGGACTGACATCGCTGGTGGTGCCCTTCAGGAGTTTGTATTTGATGAGCAGTGCCTCTTTGCAAATGTCCAAGCGTTTGTCCAGAAGGTCAAAGAAAACTTTTTCCTTGTCTTCTTGCCGGGAATGCATGGCGATGAGACCAATCTGCGGCAAATTCAAGGAAACAACGCCCATGTTAAATCGGCCATCAAATTGGTATTCGCCCTTTTCGTTTTTCCAAGGGGAAAGGAAGGAGCGACACCCCATGGGGCTATAGACATTGCCTTCGTAGATGTCACGCATACGTTTTGCGGAGATGTAGTCCGGGTACATGCGCTTGGCCGTACACTTTGCCGCCAACTCCGTTAAATAGTAGTAGGGTGCGTCTTCATGAATATTGTGCTCGTCCAAAACGTAAACCAGTTTTGGGAAAGCCGGTGTGATGTACACATCTTTTTCGTTTTTAACCCCTTCTAAGCGTTGTTTTAAAATTTCTTCGGTAATCATGGCAGCCTCTTTGGCATACGCATCATCCGGTTCAAAAAACATAAACAAGGTGACAAAGGGGCTTTGACCATTGGTGGTCATCAATGTATTGATTTGATATTGGATGGTTTGAACCCCATCTTTCACTTCTTTGCGGGTGCGCGCCCATGCGACCTCCGAGGCTTTTTCTTCATCAATGGGCATCTGATAGATTTCTTGTTGTTCCTGTAAGGCAATATCGTAATACTTTTCATAGGAGCGGCGCACATAGGGGGCTAAGATTCGGTCCACACCATTGATACTTTGACCACCGAATTGGGAGCTGGCCACTTGAGCGATGATCTGTGTCATGACTGTACAGGCTACTTGAAAACTCTTGGGCGTGTCGATTTTCTTACCGTTGATGATGGTGCCGTTTTGAAACATATCCTCTAAATTGATGAGACAGCAATTGAAGATGTGTTGGATATAATAATCCATATCGTGGATATGGATCGCACCATCGTCGTGGGCTTGCAAAATATCCGCGGGGATCAGCATTCTTCTGGTAATATCCTTCGATACCTCTCCGGCGATCAAGTCTCTCTGTGTTGAGGACAATTTAGCATTTTTATTGGAGTTTTCTTTAGCGACCAAGTCGTTTTTATTGGAAATTAAATCCAAAATAGAACCGTCGGTGGTGTTGAGTTGGCGTTTAAAGCTCTGGACCGACTTATAACCTTCGTAGGCTTTAGCAGTGGAAGGGTTGTTATGTCGGATCAATTCGTAGTAAACCTTATCTTCGATTTCGTAGATGGTCATGGGTTGATCCCGAAGGGTGGCAAATTTTTCGATATCATCGGCGATGGCTTCCGCCATCAAGGGCACGTAAACCCCGGTACTGGAATGCATGGCTTTTTCTATGGCGATGACAATTTTGGAAGCGTTAAAGGGTACCGTGGTACCGTCCCGCTTAATGACACAAAGCGAATCTTTGGAAAATTGGATTTGAGCAGACATAAAAACCCTCTCTCATAATATTAGGCTTGTGATACGAACATATTTCGAAAAGATGTTTCGACTTTTGAACAAGCATTATCATTATATGTGGATAATAAGAAGTTGTCAAACACTATATATAGTGTACAAATCTTTATGCCACAAGTAGCAATCGTTATTTGTTGCAACAAATAGGCCTAAAAATCGATTTGTATGAAGAAGGGCTGAGGAAAGGCTGCCCAACCCCATTAAACGCCTTTTTGACAGGTGTGCATCTAGTGGTGTGGGAATGCCAAACAATATATGTAGATCAAAATACGAAGATATTTTTTTGTCCATCTGCAATAGAAATTGGATTCATGAAAAAATAGCCGCCGATTGAGGTATTGAAAGCCCCTTATCAAGATCCATAAACTGATGAATGGTAAAGATAGATACAATTGGAGCCTCAATTGTTGTATAATGAAATAGAGCAAAAAACAGCAATGATGTAAAGGGTGAAGGATATGGATGATCTGATAAAAATTAAAATAGATATTAAAAATGCATTGAACATTCAAGGTGACAGCAACAATAAAGAAGTCATCGTCCATTATTTGAAAAATTGTTGGTGTATCGGAAGGTCACCGTCAATAGAAAAGGATGAATTGACCGGCGAAAGCCTGAGCATGGGTTTAGAAATGATGACAGACGGTAAATATGTATGGACCAACACCCTGAGCTACTATGTGGAGAAATACGATATCGTCTTACCTAAAGATTTTGTGGAACACATTTTCATGACAAAAGAAGTCATGAGAAAGTTAAAGCGCTATGCCCAAAAGAGCGGATGCTTGTATATCAAGCATATCAAACATTGGAGAGGTTTTGAAGTTTACAAGCCCATTGCGGTTGCCCACGAACAGTTAAGAAGGGAAATCGCCGAGTATCTTTTAGTGAGAGGCGCATCGGCCAGGGTAGCAACCCGGATGGAAAGCAGGCTGTTTTTAAAGGAATCAGAGAATAGATATTTTCGAGTGTAAGACACCTTGCGCAGATAGTCGACAGACCTTTTCGGAACCAAACAATTCCGGAAAGGTCTGTTTTGTTCTGCGATGGTTTTTAATTAAAAAACTGATTTTGTCCCTAGTACAGGGCATGGTTTAACAGGGATTTGATGTTAGAAGGCTATACTGAAGATAAAAGTAAACAACTGAGAGGTGTGAATCATGAAAATAAAAAAACCGTATCGACGGTCATCGCATTGGCGCTTGTATGCCTATGGGTGATGCCCTTACAAGCACAGGAAGCGCTTTTACCATCGGGTATTTCTGAGGATGAAATCGGTGAAAAAATAGAGGCTTTCGTGGCAGAACACAAGGCATCCACCACAGGTCTGTCGGTATGCGTTTTTAAAAAAGATCGCATTTTATACGGAGGGACCTTCGGTTGGATCGATGTGGAGAAGCAAATACCCGTAGCCCAAGATTCTATTTTTGAATGGGGTTCCATCTCCAAGCTGACGGTTTGGACCGCCGCCATGCAATTGTCGGAAACGGGTCGATTGGATTTGGCTGCAGATATCCGAGACTATCTGCCTCAAAACTTTGTAGACCAATTAAAATACGAAAAATCCGTTACGATGATCGACTTGATGAATCACAAAGGCGGGTTTGAAGAAGTTGTCACCAATTTAATGGTAAAGGACAAAGCGAAACTCTTGCCCTTGCCGGAGTTGTTGATTGCGGACCAACCACAACAGGTCTACGCTCCGGGTTCGGTGACCGCCTATTCCAATTGGAGTACCGCCTTGGCGGCTTACGTTGTGGAATGTGTGGCCGGGGAGCCTTACGATGATTATGTGCACAAGCATATCTTTGCGCCATTGCAGATGGCAGATACGGATTTTATGTTGGGAGGCAATGACAAAAATCTGGACGAAAGTGTTTGGAAGCAGACCAAAAACTACAGCAATAAGGGACAACCTTTGTCCGATACGCAAGTGTACATTCCCCTTTATCCGGCAGGTGCCCTTGCCGGCACCATAGGCGATTTGGTACGTTTTGGCCAAGCGCACCTTCCCGGTCAGGATCCAACCCCCTTTAAAAAAGTGACAACGGTACAACAATTGTTTACGCCCACCGCCACTCACACCGATCAGGTGAGTCCTATCAATGCCCATGGCTTTTGGTCTTTAAATTACAGCGTACCGGTGTGGGGCCACGGCGGCAACACGGCGGGGCAATCGGCCCATCTTCTGTTGGACCGGGCATCCGATGTCGGGTTGGCCATCATGACCAATCAGAAAGGTGAACAGATCTACAACTTTACCTTACCGGAACTCATTTTTGGCCCCATGCAAAACAAAGGAGAGACCATTCCGAAAGGGTTTTACGTTTCTGCCCGTTCCGTTTGAAAGGGCCCTTTCAAATTTCAATCATCTTTTGTGTTGCCGGCGCGCTTTGCGGGATATGCTAAACTCGGCGGCACCCATTCCATTGAAGAGACGGAGACCATGACCAGAATTGTCGCTCCTTATTGGAATATGATTCGGATATCCGGGGGGATGGCATTAGCTTCTCTGACGTCGGTATCGGCCCTCGCCCTCTCGCTGCTTTACGGCACGGGTACCTTGTTGATCAAGGGCCTTCAAAAAATCATTCATATCATCAAAGGAACGGCCATCGATGATGAAAAGCATAAAACATCCAAGCGTTTAAATTCTTTATCCGCTGCGTTGCTGGTATTGTATCCCCTTAATCTGATGACCATTGTCATTCAATTGATGGATTTAAAAGCAATCAAAAGTTTTTATTGGCAATGGCTCCTCAATCCGGTTTTAGTTTTAGCCATGGCAATGGTCGTGGTGTGGACGAAAAAAAACTGGCGCTTTCAACACCTTGCTGGACAAAAAATACGATCATCTTTGAATAGTGTTTTGATGGTAGGCTTAGTTTTTTCCTTTTTCTATTGGGAGTTGTATGCCCTTTGGTTGCTCTAATCGAGACAATTGATCGATGATCTAATATATATTTTTGCGCTTCAATCAATTTACATTTATTACAATTGGTACAATTAACCCTCAAAAAAAACCTAGTCCAACTAATGGAAAATTAGCCATCGGTCAACCTAGGTCTTTTGGAACAAAGTGTAAAGTGATGGATATAGCAATTTTATTAGACAAAAGGACCTCAGAGTAGCCGAGATGCATCTCGGCTCCCTGAGGTCCAATAATTTTGAAATATAATGATAGCTTTTAAATATTTTTAAAAATTCTCAATCCCTTGGGGTAGTGGTTTTTTAATATGCCACCGCTGACCTTACCAAAACCCAGATTGTAGCCGCGGTAATGGACAGCGGTCCAACCCTTGTTGGCTTGATCGGGCAAAGTGTGTCCCTTTAAGTAGGCATAAGCTTCGTCGTCTTCTGAGATGGCATGTTGGTAACGAAACCCCTCTGCAGGGCGATGCATGGCAAAGCCGTGGGAGGGCTCAAAGCGACCGGGTTTAAATGTCCCCAGATGCAAACCCATCTGATAAACGGGAAGGCCTGCAAACCATGTGGGCTCAAGGCCTTGGGGCAATTGGTACAATTCGTCCTTCCATTTGTAGAGATTTCTTCCAAGGGGTTCGGTTAAAAAATCTTTCTCAAAATCGCTAAGCTGTCGCAATTCAGTCTTTGTGATTTTAGTCATTACGCCTTTTTTCTTATTCAATTTGGGACTGCCGGAGGGGCTGCCCTCTTTTTGCATCAAAGCGATAAAATGACCTTCGCCCGGAATATTGTGGGGCATGAGCCGTTGAGTTTTGGCAAGCTCCGGGTTGGCCGGTGTTACAGCTTCCGGAAAACCCGTTAGGTCAACTCCCTTTAAGCTTAAAGGCAATAGGTGTATGTCGGGGTATTTTTTTAAAAAGTGATTCACGGTGCCCTCATTTTCTTCCGGAGAAAAGGTACAGGTGGCGTAGACTAATGTGCCTCCGGGTTTTAGCAAGGCGTAGGCGGAATCTAAAATGGCGCGCTGGCGACCGGCAAAGCGCATAACCGCTTCTTGGGACCATTGTTTTAAAATCGTCGGATCTTTCCGGAACATCCCCTCTCCGGAACAAGGGGCATCCACTAGAATTTTATCAAAGATTTCGGGCATTCGATCGGCCAAGGCTTGAGGGAAAGCGTTGAGGATAATGCCGTTGGCGCTGCCCATGCGTTCTAAGTTGGAAGCCAACACCGGTACCCGGCTTTTGATCAGTTCGTTGGACACGAGCACCCCCTTACCTTCTAATTGACAGGATAATTGAGCGGATTTACCTCCCGGAGCGGCGCAAAGGTCTAAGACCCAGTCGCCGGGGTTTGCGGACAGGGCTTCGGCTGCCGCCATGGCCGAGGGCTCTTGAACGTAGTACACACCGGTGTAGTAATAAGGGTTTTTACCCGGGCGAATGTCCCCGTCTATGGTATAGCCCGTCGGGCACCATGGTACAGGGTAGGTTTGAATAGGTAGGTGTGATATACATTTCTGTTGGGGATCCTTTAAGGTGTTGATGCGAATGCCTTTATAAGCTGGTCGGTTGTAGCTTTCAATGAAAGCATCAAAATCTTTTTGCGGCAACAGTGTTTGCATTCTTTTGTAAAATTTCTTGGGTAATGTCATAGCTTTCTCACATAAAGAGTGCCTGTCGACAAAGGATGTCAACAGGCACAGGAACTCTTGGATTCAATTGCAGAATCGGCTTTATCGACGCTTGTCTTGTTTAACGCGCGCAAAAATCATACGGCCGGCAGCAGTTTGTAAAACTGAAGAGACCACGACGTTGACGTTTTGATGCAGGTACCGTCTTCCGTTTTCAACGACAATCATGGTACCGTCTTCCAAGTACGCGATGGCTTGTGCACTTTCTTTGCCTTCTTTAATGAGGTAGACATTGCGCTCTTCTCCGGGCAGTAAAATAGGCTTAACGGCATTGGATAATTCGTTGAGATTTAAAACCGACAACCCCTGTACTTGGGCGACTTTATTTAAATTGTAATCTAAAGTCAAGATATCGCACTTGTGGTCCTTCGCAAAGTGAAGCAACTTTTCATCGACGCCGTCCAAATCCGGGTAATCGTCCTCTACGATTTGAATCGGCAAATCTTCTATTTGTTGCAATTCGTTGATCACATCCAAACCGCGTCGTCCTTTTTCTCGTTTTAGACTGTCGGCAGAATCAGCAATGGTTTGTAATTCTTTGACAACAAATACGGGAATCACCAAACATCCTTCTAAAAATCCGGACTTGACGACATCGACCATACGGCCATCGATCAAGGCACTGGTATCCACTACCTTGCTGGCAATGCTGACGCGTTTTTTAGACATTCTTTTTGCCGGTAGGACATCTTTTTCCTCTCTACTCCGTAGGGTATTGCGAAAAGCGTTGACCAATTCGTCTTTTTTTCTACCGGGGAGTGTCGCGCCTAAATAGCCGAAGATAATGTAAGCGGCAATTGTAGAAATAACGCGAACCCACACAAAGGGTATTTGTGTAAAGGCAAAAGAGATGAGCGTTGCGATGACCAAACCTACAATAAAACCAAAAAGAGAAAAGAGTATCTCCGACAGTTGAAAACCGTCAAAAGCTCTTTCAATGCTGGTGCCAATCTTTTCCATACGCTTGTAGATGGTCGGGTATAAAAAATAAAAAATAAGTCCAAGAGTCATCATACACAATGTGTATACTAAAACTTTGCTCCAAAAAACGTCGGGCAAAAATACATAGGGGTTTAGCTGGGAAGTGGGCATGGTATAGGCTGTAATAGCGCCCATTAAAACACCTAAAACCCCAAAAAGTGATCGCATTGTTTTTTGCATTTGTTCTGACCTCCTTTCTGAATAGAATGATCTTATTATAACATAAGTACAAAGAGCTATTGTTAAATTATAGATGTATATAAAGAAAGTCTTTATAATGGTCTTTCAAAGAGCCGAGGCTAAAGAAATACGGCGCAAAACCAAGTTAGGTTGATCTTAAAATTTGTAAAATGTTATTTTATAAAGCCGGTTATCATTTTGTCAATGATGCAATAGATGGTAGAATAGAATTTAAAAAAGGACGATAAAAAAATGATGTCCGAAAGACGCTGTCTATTAAAAAATAAAGAACAGAGAAGTCATTTCGGAAGATAGAGAGTGACAGGATCAAAGAAAAGTTCTCCCACAGCTTTTGCTTTAAACCGCATTGCTGATATCGGTTTTTTGGTAATCCCATTGATCAACCGAAGGTTTTCAAAACTTTTTGGCAAAAGTAGAAAACCGCAAATTTTTGTGTCGGCAACAGAAGAGGAATGTATGAAAAAAATTAAAATTACCGTTAAAAAAGTAGCCTGCTATCAGGACTTAATCGACCAATACGAAAACCCATTGGAAGACGCCTGCGATATGAAAGAAGGGCAGGTGTTTATTGCCAATGGCTGGCAGAAACCCCAGGGGTTTTGCGATTCGGCTTGGGAGAGTCTCTCCCCATTTGTGCTGGCATTGGCCCATGGCAGTGAAAATTTTTACGACGGTTGGATGAAAAACAAAAAATCTGCTATGATCTCCTGCAACGACGGGTTTCGACCTGTCAGCTTTCTGCTGGAAACGATGAAAGAGGGTGCCGAATAAAATATGACACCATCGACGTTGTTCAAAGATTATATAAAGTACGTCTCCTTAAATATCCTTGGTATGTTGGGATTATCCTGCTACATTTTAGCGGATACTTTTTTTATCGCCAAGGGGGTGGGTGCCAATGGTCTAACCGCTTTAAATATCGCAATACCGGTGTACGGTCTGATGAACGGATGTGCCTTGATGATTGGAATGGGCAGCAGTGTCCGCTATACCATTTTAAAAAGCCGAGAAGAGGATAGGGGGGCGGACCATATTTTTACTATAGCGATGATGCTGACCTTCGTTTTTTCCTTGGTTTTCTTTTTATCCGGTGTTTTTATTGCGGGAGAAATCTCAACCTTACTGGGTGCCGATACAGCGATTTACCAAATGAGTAAAACGTACATACAGGTCATCTTGTTATTTTCTCCGATGTTTAATTTAAACAATGTCATTCTTTGTTTTGTAAGAAACGACGGTGCGCCGCAGTTTGCCATGACAGCCATGCTCGGTGGCAGTTTCGCCAACATTGTTTTAGATTACATTTTTATTTTTGTCTTTGGTATGGGTCTATTCGGAGCGGTGTTGGCGACCGGCATCGCACCGATGGTTTCTTTGACGATCTTAACCCCTTACTTTGTCAGGAGGCAAAACGGATTTCATTTAACGAAAAGCCCCTTTTCCTTCAAAATGGCAGCTGCTGTGTTTTCTATCGGCGTACCTTCCCTGATCGCGGAGTTATCCTCCGGTATTGTGATTTTTGTGTTTAACCTGATCATTTTGAAGTTGGAAGGCAATGTCGGCGTTGCGGGCTATGGTATAATCGCCAACATATTTTTTGTGATTTTGTCCATTTATACGGGCATTGCACAAGGCATTCAGCCTATACTTTCCAGCAATTATGGTGCCGGTTACCATCAAAATGTCCTTACTCTTTTAAAGTATGGGTTGAGAACCATTTTGGTACTGTCCTTAGGGATTTATGGCGGTATTTATTTCGGTGCATCGCAAATTGCCATTATTTTTAACAGCGAAGGCAATCCGATTTTACAAAGCATCGCGACATCCGGTTTAAAGATTTACTTCACGGCTTGCTTTTTTGCAGGCTTCAATATCCTGATGGCGAATTATTTTTCAGCCTTGGAGCGTCCGTTGCCGGCACAAGTGATCATGCTTTTGCGTGGATTCTTTGTCATCATTCCCATGACCTTTCTATTGGCACATCTATGGGGTATGACCGGTGTTTGGTGGTCTTTTCCGATAACGGAATTATTGGTCAGCCTTTTAGGTGCGATATTTTATTTTCGTATGCAAAGACGTTATAAAACCCATCCGGGTATGCCGAAACACTCGGATAGATGAAGAATGAAATGACCGGAGCCAAACAGAAAATGTTTAACTCCGGTTCTTAATTTTTGAGATTGTTGTTCAACCTCATGGGCTGTAATTTGCAAAAGGCTGGCTTCGGTAGCTACGTTTAGAGCCTCTTTTTAAAATTGAATTTCCAATTGTAGACTATAACCTTCACGTTAACGGGGATGTCTTGGCATGCCGGTGGAAACCCGGTGCCACCGGAGCTAGCCGGATAGTTGTGCCGTTTCTTGCATCCTTCTGTGACAAAAAAAACCGATAGATGGCCATCTATCGGCTTTTGTTTGGGCTTAATCGCTACTTGTCAAATAGCGATCATTGAGAAGATCTTGTAAATATTTTTTTTGTTTTGACGAAGAGCTCTTATCTTCAAAGATGTGATAGCCTTCTTTTTCGCAGGCAGCACAAGCATTGCGGGGAATGGTAATCCCCAATATTTGAGCGCCTCGGTCATTTTTAGAGTGAACCATATTGACACCCGGACAGTCGGGGCACACTTTAAATTCTTGGATTTGCCCTTCCATGATACCCGCAGTGTCGTAGTAGACCTGTCGTTGTCGCTGAACCGTTTTTTTACCTTTAAATTTCTTCTCGGCCAGCGCTTCTTTATTTTTCCAGTTTTCTAAAACGCGGCGGGCAATATCTTGTACTTGAGAGGTTACCCGATCGGTTTGTTTCCATTTTCCTAAATGGTAATCCGGTTCGTAAACCCCGGAGTAGTCCAACCCTGCCATGGCCAACACAATGCCGGTATTGACGTAGGGTAAAGCACCTTGTATGGAGTAGCCCCCCTCTAAAACCGCAATATCCGGATTCAACCTGTGGTTGAGTGCTGCATAACCTTGAGCAGAAAAATTCATATTGGTCAGGGGATCGGTATAGTGGTTATCCTGCCCCGCAGAATTGATGATGAGGTCCGGTTGAAAGTCTTCCAAAATCGGCATAACCGTATTTTCAAGAACATACTGAAAGCCTTCGTCACCGGTATTGGGGGGCAAGGGAATGTTGATGTTGTAACCGTAAGCACCGGGTCCGCCTAACTCTTCCATATAACCCGTACCGGGGTAGAGGGTCCGTCCGTCTTGGTGAAAGGAGATGAACAAAGTGTCGGGATCGTTCCAATAGATGTCCTCCGTGCCGTCGCCATGGTGACAGTCCGTATCCACGATGGTCACCCGTCGGTCTCCGTACTTTTTTCGGGCGTATTCCAACCCGACGGCTTCTATGTTGATGATGCAAAAGCCGCGATCGCCATAGACAACTCTTTGAGCGTGGTGTCCCGGTGGTCTTACCAAGGCAAAGGATTTGTCCGTTTCTCCACCGAGTACCGCATCAAAAGCACGTTTCATGCCGCCGGCGGCGATAAAGTGAGACTCTGTCAGCAAGGTTTCCGGATCGGGATAGCAAAAATGCACCCGGTTGATATCCTTCGTTGTTGCGATACCGGGGTTAAAAAAGTGGATGCCATCGATATCCTCGATGCCTTCTTCAAGAATTTGGTCCTGTGTATATAAAAGTCTTTCCTCTCGCTCCGGGTGCGTGGGCGAAATTGCCCAGTCAAAGGCCGGAAAGAGAATCAAACCTAAAGTGTTTTTAGCTTTCATGTGATGATGCCTCCTTTTTCAATTTGGTCAGTAAGCCCGGTTTAATTTGCGCTTTGACGCGAATGTTTTTGTCTACACCATAATAGCCCTGAACCATATTAAAGGAACTTGCTTCAACAATTTCCGCCTCGATTTGATCCTGAGGGAGCCCCAGGGTTGTCCCGGCTTTAGAAACTAGCTCCAACGCATAATCTTGAGCCTTATCCAGATTGTAATCCTTGCCTATTTTCTCGTAAATTTCCAACTCCGGTACGGATAGTATTTTTCTTTCCGTATCGGCGATCATATTGATCTCTACAGTTGGCTTTGCTAAAGCGGCGCCGATGGCATTGGCCACCTCGTACCTCTCGGGATAGAATACCGGAAGTTCCAGGGATTCTTCCAAATATGGTGCTAAGGCTTGTGCCGGGCCACCGATCATTTCCACAGCTTGTGGTTTGATGCGTCTATCTTGCAAAAGTTTTTCGATGGTGTAAACTGGGTTCGCATTGAGTTGATCTAAAATTTCTTCGATGGTTTCTTTTATTTTTTGACCTACCATCGAGACGATTTTCAAAGCCAAAGCTTTCGGTTCTAAGCCGATTTCCTGAGCCATTTCCTTCAACTTGTCTTTGCTCTTATCCGGGTATTGCCCCGTCATTTTGCCCAAATATACCAGAGCATCCGTAGGTGTCAGGTGTTTTCCACCAAAGGCTACGGCGGCATCCAATCGTTTGGGGCCAATTTTAATGGTGTTTTCTTCGATGCGCACATGGCTATCGCCACCTAAGCCGATGGACACGCTGTAGATAGCTCGCACTAAGGTTTTTCTGCGGTCGATTTCGATACCGGTGGGCTCAAAGACCGGCGTACCATCTACCAAGAAGAAGATATCTGTTGTTGTGCCGCCGATGTCGATGAGGCAACGGTCGGTTTGAGCGTCATCAAACAACGCACGCATACCCATAAAACTGGCCGCCGGACCGGATAGGATGGTTTCGACCGGTTTGTTCAAAGCGCCTTTTAAATCGATGGTACCACCATCGGCCTTTAAAATATAAATCGGCGCTGTGATCCCTTTTTGAGCTAGAGCCTCCAACATGTGGTTGGTAAAATTGCGAAAAGTGCTCGCTACCGCTGCATTTAAGTAAGCGGTTTGTACTCGCCTTGGGAAATTGAGCTTTCCGGATAATTGATGCCCCATGGTGATTTCCTCGTAGTCCGACTTAAAAAAATCGTGGATTCGCTGTTCAAATTCCGGATTTCTCGTTGAAAACTTGTTGACAATGGCGAGCGCCTCGATGGGATTTTGTGAAAAATTTTCCTTGATCTCAGCTAACTCTTTCATGTCCAAATCTCGTACAACGATGCCACGGTGATCGACAGAACCGGAAAGGTATGCCAGATAAGACCCCAAATCTTCAAACACCCATTTGAGTCCGGGTCCGGTTTGTAAAATGACACCTACCTCTGAGATATTATTTTCGACAATAGCGTTCGTACAGATGGTCGTACTTAAATTAATTCTATTTATGTTTTGTGGATCGATATTCTGAAGTAATTCTTCTAAACAATGCCAAATGCTAAAAAAATAATTTTCCCTATCAACGGGATGTTTGACAGTTTTTATCAGGGATCCATCATGGATTGCGACACCGTCGATATTGGTGCCACCCATATCTATACCAATAATCACTTGAGTCCTCCTAATCAAGAATACTGTTTTAATCATATCATGGATGGGGTTGAGATGCCTGAGGCGAGCTGTGGAATATGGAGGTAAACCTATGGATCTTCAATTACAATCAGCTGAACGGGTTGTCAAATACCGAGTTGTATGTAGCCGATACAAAATAAAAAGAGCTCCTTTAGCAGCACTCTACAAGCTAAATTTTGTCATGATAGCGAACTTAATTTTTGTTAATCTGAATTGATAGGAGTTAGCGGGCATCGCGGATCAATTTTTAAATGACATCGCCATAAAGGCAAGGCTCTTTGTTGTGGTGGAGTGTCCCACGGCTGGTTGAAATTGGACTTTGATACAAATTTTTTGAAGAAATTATTCTTATCACGATTGACCCATGCCGGCATTACCCACTTGGCGTATAGACGTTTTAGGGCAACCGTGCGCACCGACCGGGGCCACGTCGTCTTTTAAAACGAAGCCCCATGATTCTATAAAACCCTTTGAGTATCCAATTTTAGTCTAAAAGACAAAATTTAAAACAGAAGGCCTAATCATCTTAGATGCACCAAGAGTTGATCAAGCAGAGATTTTGTGAAAGTCTATAAAATGTCTGACAGTCTTTAATTTATTGTTTTTTATTAAATAATGATTAACACCTACATACAACGATTGACAACAACATAAAAACAATTGTAAAATAAAAACAAGAAAACGTTTACACCTCTTATCTTCGCTTCATAAAAATATTTTAAAAATTCAAAAGAGAGGTAAAAATTAGCAACTAGTTCGGGTTCCTATTAAGAGAAGTGGAGTTTTAGTATTATAAAGAAAAGAGGTTTGAAAATGTCTACAGAATTTTTATCCAAGTATGACGAAAAACTCGAACGATTGGACAAAAGCGTCAAGTTGGAAAAAGTTGACCGGGTTCCTATGGCGGCTGCAACACTATATTTTCCTGCGAAATATTCCAATATTTCTTATGCATCGATGTTTTACGACAACGAGAAATATACGCGAGCAGCCTCAAAATTTGCACTGGATTTTGATTGGGATGCGGTTTGTTTTTTGCGATCCTTTGAAACGGTTCCCTTAGGGCTGTCCCTTGCTGCAGTAGATCCCGAATTAGCCATCAATGTAGCGATTGCATCTGTTTTGGGTGGCGGGTTTGCCCATGATATTTTAAAAGATCACTATTCTGATCAACCGGGTAGGGAATCTCCCGAGGGTTTGGAATCGCAATTTACCATTAAGAAGCCATTAATGGATGGAGAAGAGTACGATGCCTTGGCAGAAAATCTTCTACAGTATTTAGCGGAAATAATTGTGCCGAGAATTTATGGCAGTTTAAACAATCCCGGCAGCATGGAATCCAATGCAGCTCTCATAGAGTTTGGATTGCAATTAGGTGGCGCCTTGGCTCATGTTCAAAAATTTACCCAGAGGATGAAAGAGGTCCATTGTCCACCTTGGTACATGGCATTGGCGCCCAATCCATTGGATTTTTTAGGCGCCTTTTTAAGAAATTTTGACAAGGTTTTATACGATATTCGACGGTATCCCAAACAAATTTTAAAAATTTGTGAAGCTTTAGCGCCGGTGTTTTTGGCGGTGGGCAAGGCAACCGGACAGATATCCTACGCCCTTACCGGATCGCGAAGAGTTTTTTTGCCCGTTTGGTACAATAGTTTTTTATCTCAAAAACAATACCAAGAATTTCATTGGCCTTTTATCAGATACATCGCAGAAGAATTGATCGCAGATGATTTTACACCATTATTTTCCTTTCAAGGAGAGCACGACCATCTTCTACAAACGATTTTGGAGTTGCCGGAAGCCAAGGTCATAGCATGGTTTGATCGAACAGATGTGGTCAAGGCCAAGGGAGTTATCGGCGAACACTCTTGCATTGCGGGGGGTATCTCGCCTTCCATTTTAATAGGTAGAAGCGTCGAAGAAGTAGATCGAGAAATCAAAAGGATCCTTTATGAAATGAAGACAGCACGGGGGTACATACATACCCTACCTTTCAATGCCATTGGACCGGCCAAAATTGAAAACATTCAAGCGATGACAGAAGCGATCCTTCAATACGGTAGGTATTAAATGATTTCTTCGGTCAGCATTGAGAAAACCTGAAGTTATCAAAAGGCGACCTTCAAAGCATGAAAAGCATAAGAAGATTCACTGAGTTTGGGATCAACTCAATTGAAGTTAAATTTACGGAGAGGAAATTCAACAGGATCCAGTTTGTATGGATGATTTTCAATATGGAATAAGACTCTAAATAAATAAAAAACCGCTCCTAACAGAGCGGTTTTTTATTTGCTATGAGCCGTCAAAGACTCAAAGTTCGTTCATAAAAAATCATATATGCTTATTATACACAAAGGTACTCATGGATTCTAGGTATCGCATACCTGGGAGGATCGCAGTGAGTTTACCCTGTCGGATTAAAGAATCCTAGACGCCAAGGCTGCAGTAGTATCACTTCTCATGGAAATGACAATTTGTTTGTAGGCGGTGTCGGTGCAGTCCTCTGCGGTATCAATGCCCTTTGCAGAAGTTGCCCCGTGGCTGACAACGACAATTTCGCCCCGAGGGTTTAACGCTAGGGTGTCTTGAACCCAAGCGGTGTCGGGTAGCAAGTCGATTTGCACAAAGACGCCATGAACGTCGAGGGTTGTCTTCTCGTTGCCGGTGGGATCTTTGTAGCGGATAGCATTCATTGGATTTTATTTGTCAGATTCATCATTAAATAAATGCTTTTTTATAAAGATTATTTTCAAGATGGCAACAAGTGCTGAGAAGGCCGTTATTATGGGCTATAAAAATATAGTGAAAATATCAAATAAAAGGATTGACAGAATAGTTAGAAGATGATAACATTTAAAAAGCTAGAAAACATATTTGAGAGGTGAATGAATGAGCCCACATTTTGAGCATCTGTTAACCCGTCATTGTGCTCCGGCAATTATGGGAGCAAAGGTGTCCAACTTGGTAATGGTTAGTAAAGAGGACTATCCCGATATCGACGAAATCTTGAAACACTATAATATACTGTTCTCTAAACGCAAGTTAAAGTTTGCTGCTTTAAAAGAGAGCGCATACAAGCACGGGATATTGGTTTACAATCAAGATATGATGGCCGAGCTTCTGGAATGCCCTCGCATTCGTCAATTTTTAAAAAATTATGGTTACGACCTATGTTTAAACTCTCAAGATTGCATAAAAAGATTAAAAGAAAGACTGCAAAATGGCAAAGAGTTTCCCCATGAAATCGGTGTTTTCTTAGGTTATGCACTAGACGATGTCGATTGTTTTATCAAACATAAGGGCAAGCATTATACATTTTGCGGTTACTGGAAAGTATACGACAACCCGGAGGAAAAGATGGAAACTTTTAAACGTTACGATAGGTGTAGAGAAGCCTTAGAAACGCAGTTAGACAATCACGGATCCTTACAAAAAGCATTACATTAGGAGGAATTATGGATAAAGTAGCGGTAATTTATTGGAGCGGATCAGGTAATACTGAAAAAATGGCTGAAAGCATTGTTGAAGGCATCAAATCTGCCGGTGTTGAAGCCGACCTGTCATTTTGCACAGATTTTGATATGAATGCAGTTGATCAATACGAAAAATTTGCCTTTGGTTGCCCCTCTATGGGTGACGAAGTTTTGGAAGAAGACGAATTTGACCCTTTCTTTGAAGAAATCGAAAAGCATCTCAGCGGCAAAAAGGTAATTCTTTTTGGATCCTACGGCTGGGGAGACGGCGAATGGATGGAAGATTGGGAAGAAAGAGTTCGCAATTTAGACGCTTATTTATTCGACGACGGTCTGATCTTAAACGAAGAACCCGATGACGACGGCCTTGCAGAGTGTGTCGATTTGGGAAAAAGCTTTGCCAAGTGCTGAAGTAGATTATAATGGAATAGGACTCTAAACAAATAAAAAAACCGCTCGTTACAGAGCGGTTTTTTATTTGCTATGAGTCGTCAAAGACCCAAATTTCATTCACAAAAATCACATTTGCTTACTATTTTTAGAATATTGTCTTTACTCAGCCCCATTGGCGCTGTATTCAGGATTTCAATACTCACTACACAAAGATACTCATGGACTTTAGGTATCTTATACCTAGGAGGATCCTATTGAGTTTACCCTTGTCGGATTAAATAATCGTAGGCGCCCAAGGCTGCGGTAGCACCGCTGCCCATGGAAATGATAATTTGTTTGTAGGCGGTGTCGGTGCAGTCCCCTGCGGCATAAATGCCCTTTGCAGACGTTGCCCCGTGGCTGTCAACGACAATTTCGCCCCGGGGGTTTAATGCTAGGGTGTCTTGTACCCAAGCGGTGTCGGGTAGCAAGCCGATTTGCACAAAGACACCTTCAACGCCGAGGGATGTCTCTTCGTTGCTGGTGCGATCCTTGTAGCGGATAGCATTGACTTTCTTTTCGCCCTCAATGGCTAAGGTTTGTGCATTGGTTACCACAGAGATATTTTTGAGTTGTGACAACCTTTTTTGCAAGACTTGATCCGCCTTTAATTCCGGTAGAAACTCAATGACGTTGACGTGATTGACGATGCCCGACAAATCGATGGCAGCTTCGATTCCGGAGTTGCCTCCGCCGATAACGGCGATATCCTTCCCTTTAAATAGTGGGCCGTCACAGTGGGCACAATAAGCGATGCCTTTGTTTTTAAATTCTTGTTCGCCGGGAACACCAACCTCTCTCCATCGCGCGCCGGTTGCGATGACAACGGTTTTAGCTTTTAAATGTGCCCCGGATTCTAAATGAAGTTCCCAAAGATCGTTTTTTTCCTCGAGCTTTGCGGCCATTTGATTCTCTATGATTTCGATGGGATAGGCCTGCACGTGTTCTTTAACTTGTGTCATGAGTTTGGAGCCTTCGATATAGGGGGTGCCGATCATATTTTCGATACCCAAGGTTTCCTGAACCTGTCCACCAAATTCATCACAAACAATCCCGGTGCGAATACCCTTACGAGCTGCGTAGATGGCAGCGGCTGCTGCCGAAGGTCCACCACCGACAATGAGCATATCGAAGGGATCCATTTCATTGAGATAGGAAGAATCGGCCGGTGATGCCACCAAATTTAAGAGGGAATCCATACTTTGGCGACCGCTGACAAACTCCTTGCCGTTTAAAAAGACAGTGGGTACGGCCATGATATCCCGTTCTTCTACCAGCGCCCGATGCATGCCCCCATCGATCATGGTGTGGCGTATCTTGGGGTTGAGAACGCTCATAATATTCAGGGATTGTACGACTTCGGGACAATTGGTACAACTTAAGCTGGCAATGGTTTCGAAATGCAGATCTCGATCGATTTCTACAATACGCCTTTGCTGCTCCTCAGTTATTTTTGGCACCCGACCACTGACTTGCAGTAAAGCCAATACAAAGGATTCAAACTCATGCCCTAGAGGCACGCCGGCAAATACAATGCCGCTGTCGTAATCCTTTCGATTGATGGCAAAGGCAGGCTGTAAGAACAATGGCTTCTCTTCGACGGACAATTTTTCGGACATCTGGGCGATTTCTTCAACAAAAGCCGATAATTCTTCGGAGGCTTCGTCATCACCGAGATGCAGATGAAAAACCACAGGTTTTTCAAGATATTCTAAGTATTGTACTAATTGTTGTTTTAAAGTTTTATCTAAAGCCATAGGAATATTTAAATCTTACCAACGAGATCGAGCCCGGGAGTGAGAGTTTTTTCTCCTTCTTTCCATTTTGCAGGGCATACTTCACCTGGATTTTTAGAAACATATTGAGCAGCTTTAACTTTGTTTATCAAGGTGCTTGCATCTCGTCCGATACCATCGGCATTGATCTCAGCGGCTTGTACCACGCCTTCGGGGTCTATTAAGAAAGTACCTCTTTGAGCAAGGCCGGCATCTTCATCTAAGATGTCAAAACTTCTTGTTATCGCTTGACTCGGGTCTGCTAACATATGGTAGGTAATTTTTCCAATAGCTTCAGAGTGGTCGTGCCATGCTTTGTGTACAAAATGTGTATCGGTAGAAACAGAGTAAACCTCTACTCCTAATTCCTTAAGAGCGGGGTATTGCTCTTGCAAATCTTCCAATTCTGTAGGGCAAACAAAGGTAAAATCTGCGGGATAAAAGCAGAAAATACTCCATTGACCCATTAAGTCTTCATCGGTTACTTCGACAAAATCGTCGTTATAATACGCTTGCGCTTTAAAAGGTTCGATTTTTTTTCCAATCATTGACATAATTTAATCTCCTTTAAATGTACTTGTCGACACAATCATAAATTAGATTGCGCTAACTCATGTGTAGTATACTACAAATCGGAATCATTTCAAAGTAAACTTAATAAATACAGTATACATTTAAGATTAAGCTGCGGATAAGTTAAAAAATAGCGTCAAAACCGCCATATTCAGAAGGCCGACACAACCAAAGAACCTTAATTTCGTTTGAAATTAAGGTTCTTTGAACGATAACTCGATAGGGTAAACACCGATGACCGGTGCATTTTTTTATTCAGATTTTAAAATAATATCAAATTCAAAGAGTTTTGGATGATTCAGGCCGTCAGATTTTATTCAGATAATTATCCAGGCAGGAGAGAGCCAAATAATCGATCAATTTGATAAAGGGAAAATATAAAATGAGGCTGACACTCACAAACAAGCCTATATAGAGCAAGATTTTTAGAATCAAAGGTTTAAACAAATGGATGTTGCGTTTGTCCATTTGTTCTAAAAAATGGACAAATATAATGGTGTTGGCAACAACGGCGATAAAAATAAAAATAGCGTGTTGAGCGATCTTATAAAGCCAGTAAAGGATACTCATGTTCTCTCCCATTGTGTAAGTTGTTATCGTCATAAAAATAGTGTAATACAAAGCGATCTTTCGCGGTGTTCAAGCGACTGCTCAAACCGATAGCATCATTATACAACACGCAATTGAGTAAGGGCAATGATTGCGTTTAATTGGAGGATAAAAACAAACCGATCTTTGTGTTGAAGACGGGTTGGGGAAAGCGTGTTATGATAAACTAAAGAAAAAGACAAAGGAAGCGGGAGGCAAAATGAAAACAATTGGCATACTGGGTATGGGAGCCATTGGGGGTATGTTGGCTTCGCATATTGTAGATCATGGTAGCGACACAGTTTATATATTGGGGGATGAAGAACGCATAGAAAGATACAACAATCAAAATTGGATTTGTGTTAACGGCAAAGAGTACACCTTGATGGGGATGACACCAAAAAATGCCGAAATTTTAGACCTCATCATTTTAGCAGTTAAATACCATCATCTAAAAGAGGTGATTCCCTTTATGGCGCCCTTTATCGGGGATCACACGACGATCGTCTCCTTGATGAACGGTATCGATTCTGAAAATTTAGTGGGAGAAGTTTACGGGATGGATAAAATCGTCCATGCCTTCATTGTAGCCATTTCCGCTGTTAAAAAGGGGAGAGCTATTCAGGCCACCGCAGGGGAGGTAGTTTTTAATTCCATCAGGGGAGATCAGGAAAAAGTTGCCGCATTATCGTCTTTTTTTAAGCGTAACGGCATCTCCCATCGCATACCCGATGATATACTGAAGGAGATTTGGTGGAAATTCATGATCAATGTGGGGGTCAATCAAGTTTCTGCTGTTTTGGATGCCCCCTATGGCGATTGTCAAAGCATTGAACCTATCGGCGAGTTGATTGATGCCGCCATGATGGAAGTGATTGAGTTGTCAAAGTACGAAAAGGTTCATTTGACCATGGCGGATTTGGAACGCTGGCATTTGGTTTTACAGGATTTAGCTCCGGAAGGTCTGACCTCGATGCTGCAGGATATGCGTGCCAGGCGAAAAACAGAGGTAGAAATGTTCGCAGGGGTGGTGCAACGTCTCGGCATTCAACACGGTTATCCCACGCCTGTCAACGATGTTCTCTTTCACCTGATCAAGGCTAAGGAGGCTCAAGAAGGGGTTTAAATAAAAAAACATTACGACAATTTGAGAATGCCGATGCGTTCAAAAGCTTTTGACGAAATAAAAACCTTCCGGTGCATTGCTTCACCATGGATAAAATGATCGTATCGGGTTATGATGTTAAAAAAATACACAGATGTCACAATAGCAAACTCGGACGACCACCTGAAAGAGCTTGCAAAAGTTAGTGAAGAAAGTGTCGGCTATGAAATGAAGAATACAAAATGGGATTGCTGTGTATTGTTGCTCCGGCTATGATCTCAAAAACATATTGTTACGACTATCAGTATGACCATACCGAGGGTATACTACGATGAAGAACGAGCACCGTTGCTCATTCAAGAAAAAAGACCGCACATGCAATTCGGTTATAGAGCAGAGGTAATAATTTGAAGTCTTTGGCATTTTTTGATCTATAGCAGATCATCTATCAAAGCGTCCAATTCACATACTGGAGCGACTCTACATTCAAAATCATTTTTTTATTTTCTTTTCAATAATACACGGCAAAAAATTCCTTTAACACCTTAAAAGTAGTATAATATTCATAACAGATCAAATATATTTAAATTGACAGAAAGAAGATGACGGATCTATACCGATGCAGGCATATTTTCGGAATCATTTGTGAGGGCTTTTTATTGTCACATGTTTGTATGAATTGTGTCGATGAAACGGATTTTGGCGATGTAGCAAAAAAATTAATAACTCTTCAGTTTTTCACAATAAAAACAAAGATGCGTTTATATTGATAGCTGACGGCATCAAAGGGATGAAAAAACCGCATCTTAGAAAGAAAGTACATGTCGCAATTGAAACGAAAACGATTAAACGAGGGGAAAACGATTTGAAAGTATAAGGTATATCTTTTAACAAAAACTCCAGAAAGATACTTTCCTATTGTACGATTAAAAGGATATATTTTTTAGAGGAAATCGGCGGAATTGCCGTGTATCTCGTACAATAAAATAAGGAGGAAAAAATGAAATTTTTGACATTTGGTGAAGTAATGCTCCGTTTAAAAACACCGGGCGTAGAGCGTTTTTTTCAAAGCCCCAAATTTGAAGCGACTTTTGGAGGTGGTGAAGCCAATGTCGCTGTATCCCTCGCAAATTATGGACTGGATGCTTCCTATTTAACGGTGCTTCCCACTAATGTATTGGGAGATGCAGTGATACGGGAGTTACGAAGCTTCGGAGTCGATACCGGTCGTATTGTGCGTGGAGACGGTCGCTTGGGCATTTATTATCTTGAAGCGGGCGCCAATCAGCTTCCCAGTAAAGTTGTTTACGATCGGGATTATACTGCGATAGCCTTGGCGAAACCCGGTGACATTAACTGGGATCATGCCTTTGAAGACATCGATTGGTTTCATATAACAGGCATTACGCCGGCACTATCCGAAAGTGCAATGGCATTATCCTTAGAAAGCGTAAAAGCTGCAAAAGAAAGAAACATCACCGTTTCATGTGATTTAAACTATAGAAAAAATCTATGGAATTATGGAAAAAGTGCCCCTGAAGTCATGTCACTATTGGTAAAATACGTAGATGTTGTGATTGCAAACGAGGAGGATTGTCAAAAATCCCTTGGAATTACCACAGATATCCACGTTGAAGGCGGCGAGTTGGACAGAAATAAATATAAAGACTTGTCCGATGCCGTGCTTAAAGCGTATCCAAATATGAAGGTCATTGCGATTACATTACGGGAAAGTAAAAGTGCCGATATTAACGGTTGGGCGGCTTGCTTGAATGACAGGGAATCATTTTATGTCAGCAAACGCTACGAAATCCGCGATATCGTAGACCGTGTCGGAGGTGGAGACTCCTTTGCTGCAGGAATGATTTACGGATTAAATCAAATCGTAGACAAACAAAACGCATTAGAATTTGCGGTGGCAGCCAGTTGTTTGAAACACTCAATTATTGGAGATTTTAATCGGGTAACGATACAAGACGTAGAAAAGCTGGTCGGAGGAGACGGAACGGGAAGGGTACTGAGATAGATTAAAAAAAATTATAATGCATTTATTTTGTTCTCAGTTACTACATACTCTCATTTGCACAAGTGCGGTAAATGAGAGTATGTTTTTGAGCTTAAAAGTAAAAAGAACGACACGGTTAGGCTCAACCTGAGAATGGACGCCTTAAAAGCAAGTCATTCATTCAAGTATATTCTACTCATTGGAGAGGTGTCTTTACACTTATATCTTGAATTATATCCGAGACAGTGTTAAAATATAACAGTTCAGCGGGTGTAGCTCAGTGGTAGAGCCCTGGCTTCCCAAGCCAGTCGCGAGGGTTCGATTCCCTTCACCCGCTCCAAGGCGTGTTACAAGTGGCTATTGTCAATTGACAATAGCCACTTTTTAATTGATGAGTATAAAATGTATAAAGGATGGATCACTCATGCTATCTGTAAAAGAATTATCATCGATTTACGATGTTCGCCCCTTGGAGAGCTCAGACGCTCAAGCCTACGACCATTTATGTCGGGGCAATCCCGATTACTATCAACATTTACACAAGAGTTTCTCCCCTCAAAGTTTAGAAAAGGAAATGCTCCGGTTGCCCGTTGGCAAGCAAATTGAAGATAAATATTACCTCGGTTTTTTTGACAATGACCAATTGGTAGCTGTCCTCGATTTAATTGATGGGTATCCCGACAATGCAACGGCTTTTATCGGTTTTTTTATGTTGTCCACAGAATTTCAGGGCCAAGGTATGGGGTCTCAGCTTATTGGAGAGATTCTAAAAATGTTGAAGGCTATGGGCTTTAGAAAGGCGCGCCTGGGCTTTGCCGCCACCAATCAAAAAGCCAGAGATTTTTGGATTCAAAAGGGTTTTAGAGCGGTATCCCATGCCATCGTTCAAAACGGTGTTGCGATTGTCCCGGCGGAAAAGGTTTTATAATCACTGGATCAACATCTCAGAGGCACCATCGGCCTTCGATGGATTGGATGCTGTGCTGCCATAGGTTGTTAAGTGGAGAAAACGTGAAGAAGGGTCTTCTTGGTGTCAACCGATATGCTGGGCTTGTGTTCGGACAAATAGATTGACTTTATTTTTTATTTAAGGTAAATTATGTTATTAGGCAAGAATGGATTTTACCGGTGTGCTGGTTTGATTGCTTTCGTTTTAAAGAGCTTTTACAACAGTTCTTATACTATGTGGGTTGAATACCTGCCGGCAAACGGGTAACGATTCAGCACTCTTGGTGATATCGGTACAGCGGTGGTTTTGTTGGTCATGGCTGTTAAAAAAAACGTTAAAATAATTCATATGAATAAGGATCTTACATCATTGGGATATACTGGAAATCAAAAAAACGAAAAACCTTTGGAACATACTTTTTTTGCACGACCGGTGGATACAGTGGCATCGGATTTAGTTGGTAAACTGTTGTGTCATTCTCAGAATGGCGAAGTTCGGCAATTGCGTATAACCGAAACCGAAGCTTATGGCGGTATCGAAGACACGGCCTGCCACGCCTATAAAGGGAAAACAAAAAGAACCGCGGTGCTCTATGAAAAACCCGGTACTCTGTATGTATACATCTGTTACGGCATTCATCATCTACTCAATGTGGTAACAGGAAATGAGGGAGAGCCTCAGGCGGTTTTAATCCGAGCTTGCGAAAGTGCCGAAGGCCCGGGTCGTCTGACCAAAGCTTTGGGCATCACCAACTCGTACCACGGTGTACATTTACAAGAAACAGATGCCATTGTGTTTCTGGACGATGGTTACAAACCTAAAATCGAACAATTGAGCAGAGTGGGCATCGCTTATGCGGACCAGAAGGATATCGAGGCCTTAAGGCGCTATGTAGATGGTAATACTAAAATCAAATTGAAATAGAGCTGCAATGCGTTGCAGAAATAAGGAGAAGGAGTGAAATGAATCAATACGCTTTACGGATTATTAAAATGTTTGTTGGATTTATTTTTTATGGCTTGGGTATCGTCGTAACCTTAAGAGCAAACATCGGTTATGCCCCATGGGAAGTTTTTCATGTCGGTGTTGCCAACACCGTCGGGATGAGCATCGGCATGGTTTCGATTTTAGTCGGTGTGGTCATCTTTATCATAACGGTTAGTCTTGGCGAAACATTGGGCTCCGGCGCCATCCTCAACATGATTTTTATCGGAGTATTTACCGATTTATTTAATATGTTAAGCTTTATCCCGGAAGCTCAGAATCTTACGATGGGTTTGGTGATGATGGTGGTCGGGCTGACCATCATATCCTTTGCAACTTATCTATATATTTCCTCGGCTTTTGGAACAGGCCCCCGGGACAGTTTAATGGTAGCCTTGTCCAGAATAACCGGTTTTTCGGCAGGTGCTTGTCGAGGTTTTATCGAAGTATCCGTGACCGTTATCGGCTATTTTTTAGGCGGTTCGGTCGGTGTGGGAACGGTCCTCTCCGCTTTGGTAGTGGGCTTTATTCTCCAAGGAGTTTTTAAAATCTTTCAATTTGAACCCAAAAATGTTCAACATGAAGACATGAAAGAAACCTTCAACCGTTTAAAAGGTTATAAAGAGTCTTTTAAAAGACAATAAGAGGCAACAGGAGGCAAAAATGGTCGGTGGACATCAGCAGGTCGAAGCGAATTGGATTCATTTAGAAAATCCTTCCTTAGATGACATGGTTCAAATCAGTCAAAAATATCATTTTCCTTTGGACTACCTCACCTCCGCCCTAGATCCTGATGAGATTCCAAGAGAAGAGGGTTTGATCAGAAAAAACGATCGAAAAACAGCTCTCATCACTTGTCTTTACCCGAGTAAAAACAGCAAAGAAGTCAGCGAATGGGCGTATGTAACCTGTCCGATTTCTATTGTCATAGTCGGTGACAAAGTCTACACTTGTGTTAAAAAAACACCGGATTTTATGGAAAACATGTTATTGGGCCAAAGCGACTTGGGTGTTGTGCTTTCGAACCCTTTGGAAATGATGATTGAACTTTTTTGGCGTATTTCCAAGGAGTACATACGTTTGTTGAGGGGTATCAATCAGCGCACCAACGACATCCATGCTCAGCTGCGAACTTCTACAAAATCCGAGTTGCTATTGGAATTATCGGAATTGCAAAAAACCGTCATTTATTTTGAGACCGCTATCGATGAAAACAGCCCCTTGGTCGATGCCGTGGTTCAATCCAATTTCTTTAAGATAGATCGTACATGCGAAGCGCATTTGTACGATGTTCAGGTAGAGAACTATCAAGCAGAAAAAATGATTCACCAAACCTCTGAGTTATTGGAAAAGTTATCGGAAATATTTACCGGTATCGTATCTCAAAACCTCAACATCGTTATGAAAATTTTGACGTCTTTGACGATTATTATCACCATACCGACCATTGTTGCGGGTATTTGGGGTATGAATGTCAAGTTACCCTTTGAAAACCACCCCTGGGCTTTTGTCATTTTAGGTGTCTTGACACTTGGAGCATGTGCTTTAACTGCTTGGTGGCTCAAACAAAGAGATTTACTCTAAGCGCCTCAACGAGCGTTATTTTATCCTTTATCTACCGATTATAATGGTTTATAATGAATAGTATTCATTCAATTACAACTATAAAAACGCCTGATACGATGGCGTACAAAACATTTGACAGACGAAAGGTGAGCGATTATGAATATTTGTGTATATTGTGGTTCTAATTCTGGGAAAAATCCTAAGTTTAAACAGATGGCTCGGCAAGTAGGCAGAGCCATAGCCAAAAAAGGCGATGTCTTGGTATACGGTGGTAGCATGGGTGGTATGATGGGTGCCGCTGCCGATGCTTGCTTGGAGGCAGGTGGAGAAGTTGTCGGTGTCATGCCTTCTTTATTGACAGATAAGGAAATAGCCCATAATGGTTTGACAAAGTTCTATGAAACGAAAGATATGGAAGAACGCAAAAATAAAATGATGCGTATCAGCGATGCTTTTGTCATTTTACCCGGTGGTTTTGGAACCCTAGAGGAACTTTACGATACCTTATCGGCCAGTCAATTGGGGATTCACAAGTCTCCCATTGCGATTTTTAACATCGACGGTTTTTTTGATCCCATTTTGGATATGATGGACCGTGTGGTGTCAGAAACCTTTGCACCGGATTTGGACAGAGGCCTGATACTTTGGGTCGATTCAACGGAAGAGATGTATCAAGAAATAGAAAGCTTTGTCTATCAAGTCGGCAAAAAGTACGTCGGATAAGTCTTTGAAATGAAAGGGGCAGGAAAATGGGCAAGGCGCGTAAAATAATTTCCCTGTGGTTGTTAATTGGGTTGGCCGTTGTCGTCGGAACCTATGGTATCTACCAATTTATCCGCACTTACTACTTTTTCCCACCGATGCAAGAAGCGTTTTTGGTTAAAAAAGTAAAGGACATTGAACTCGATGTGTCCCTTTTAGAAGATGAAACCATGATACCGGTCATGGCAACTTATGAAGCTTCAGACTATCAAGAATTTTCGGAAGCAACCAAGAAAAAATTAGAAGATTATGCTTACGAAGAAGAGGAAGACTATTTAGTTCTATTAATAGAAGATGAAAACACTTTGGCTTTTGAATTTTACAAAGAAGGTAAGCGTATAACCCCTGAGGGTACACCTTCTTTGACCATCCAAGCCGACGCTTTGGAATACGGAGAAACCGCGACCGTGGAGAGACCCATCGAATCCTACAGGGAAGGTCGTTACGAATTCCGACCAAAGCGCGTCAACCCTCAGCACGATCTTTATTATCTGGAAAAACACTTGATGCTTTTATCTTACCGCATCGACGGGAAGGATTATGTATCCTTATTCTCCGTGTTGCTGAGTAACGCGAAAGAAGATGCCGACTTTATGGACAACCAAGAACTGGACGAACCGATTCTGAATATGGAATGAAAGGATCTGTAAGTTTAGCAATCGATTGATAGATACCTAGATACCCGAGTTGGGACTTTCTGTCTGCAAAATGATAGAGGGCCGCTTGTTTCAGCTCAAGGCGGTATAAGAAGGAGTTGCGAGTCCTCTCAACAAAGCCTTGAATGCGAGCGAGTAACTTGAAATTCAATCGGTGGAGTATCCGGATACTCCATACCTCAGCGTTGTTTACAAAAGGGTGGCACCTTATGAAAGGATTAGAGAATGTCATTCATTGGAAATATCATATGGTTTGTCTTTGCCGGATTATGGCAAGGATTGGCTTGGACTTTTAACGGTATTTTGTGGTCGCTCACTATTATCGGAATACCCGTGGGCAAACAATGTTTTAAAATGGCTCGTTTATCCTTTTGCCCCTTTGGCAAAAGTGTAGATTACGGCGGTGGGTCTGTGTCCCTGATGTTGAATTTAATTTGGATCATTGTTTCCGGCTTTGGAATGGCCTTGGCCTTTGCCCTAAACGGTATCGCATTGTGTGCCACAATTGTGGGCATCCCCTTCGGTTTGCAATGCTTTAAAATGGCAAAATTGGCTTTGATGCCCTTTGGCGCTCGCGTTCTGAATCAAGCATAAAATTTAAATTCTCTCCCATTGTTATGGAGAAGAATTCTGTAGTTAAGCAGATACAAGGAAATACGAATATATGAGGAACGATTAGAATGTTGGATGAAATCAGAGTGAAACCGAGCAGAGACATGCTCTTTTATGTGCTGGTACAATTGCTTCTTTACCATGCATCGACCTTTTTTATTGTGGACACGGGATCCGGTATGTTTTTCTTGCTCTTAATCTTGCCACTTATGACGGCTGTTATTGCCGTTATTTATGGGTATCGCCATGGGATCCATGTGCTGTATCCTCTTATCACAGCATTGTTGTTCTTGACAGTGGTATGGTTACACTTTAACGAAAGTGCCTGTATCTATCTGGTTATTTATGGGATGATTGCGTTGGTGGCCATGGTATTGGGAAAAATACTTAAAAATGTGATGAGGATGACCAAAAAAGAGGATTAGAATTGGATACTTGCCCTGAAACAAAACAAGAGTGCGAACGTGTTCGCACTCTTGTTTTGTATATTAGGAATGAAAAGAAAAAGGGGAGATTTTTAATCTCTTAGCAGTATGATATGAATCGAAACTTGAAATAGACTTAGAATCTTGAACGAGTTCAAAATTTAAGGAAAGTTATAGAATGCAGTTACATGAGAATGGTGATGCCCCTTAAACATTGTTGTCTGCAAAACGCATATTAAAATTGAGGGCCATCCCACACAAAGGAAAACATTTGCATCGTCCTGTTGATAAATTGATAACAGAATACAGTAAAAAAACGAAGTACAATCCATTCATTAAGGTAAAAATGTATCGTATTATTGGATATTGTAATATTCATTTCAAAAAAGTGATAAAAAATCTCTTTTAAAGATAAAGCTGGTTAAAAATTTACCCTTATGGTTAAATTATATGATATAATGTTACAACGTAGATGGAGGAGGGGATACTTTGAAAATAACCGATGTCTATGATATAGAAGTATTGCAAAAAATTCAAGACGCATTCTCAGATGCAACCGGATTTGCGGCAGTTACTGTGGATGAAAAAGGCAAGCCAGTCACAGAAACCAGTAACTTTACGCCCTATTGCAATGCCATTCGCTCCGACGAAAAAAGGAGGGCCCGCTGTTTATACTCCGATACGGTAGGTTCGCAACAAGCCATCGATACCAATGCGCCGATGATTTACAAATGTCATGCCGGCTTGGTAGATATGGGAGTTCCTATTGTTGTTAACGGAGAGTATGTGGGCGGTATCTTAGCAGGACAAATACGCACAGAAGATCCAGAAGAAATGGATACCTTACCCAGTGTCACCGGTAAGGGACATCCCGGTTATGGCGATCCCGAACTTGAAAAACTCTATACCCAAACAGAAAAGACCGATCTAGAGAAAGTAAAAGCAGGGGCTGAGCTTTTACACACGATATCCAACTACCTGGCGGAAAGAACCATGGTAGAAAAAATGCAAGAACAGCTGCATAAAAAAAATTTACAATTGATGGAAGAAGTCAAGCTGCGCAGCGAGGTGGAAGCAACGCTGATGGAAGCTGAATTAAAGGCATTACAGGCTCAAATCAATCCTCATTTCCTCTTTAATGTACTCAATACCATCGGGCGCTTGGCACTTTTGGAGAATGCCGAACGAACCCAAGAAATGATCTATTCTTTTGCCGATATGTTGCGTTACACCTTAAAAAAAGAAGACAACCATATCGTTACCATACTGGAAGAGATGGACCATGCAAAGAATTATTTGACAATCCAAAAGACCCGTCTAGGTGATCGTTTAGAGTACGAACTGGACATAGACCCTCGCACAGAGGGAATCTTGTGTCCATTTATGATCATTCAACCATTTGTAGAAAACGCATTGAATCATGCCATCGAACCGAGCTCTCAACTTGGAAAAATTGCCATTAGAAGCCGGTATGAAAACGGCAATGCCCTTATCACCATAGAAGACAACGGGGTCGGCATGACCCAAGAGCTTATTGAAAAAGTTTTGTCCGGCGAATACAGGAGCAAGGGTTTTAAGAATACGGGTATTGGTATCAATAATGCAGATCAACGTTTGCAGTATTGCTACGGATCGGAATATCGATTAAAAATAGAAAGCGAATTGACAAAAGGAACTAAAATCATCGTCCGCATACCGGAGGATTCATCAATAGGGAGAAAGTAAATGTACAGTTTATATATAGTGGAGGATGAACAATTAGAAATTGAAGCCATTAGGCTGATCATTGAACAATACACTCAAAATATAGACATCGTCGGTACAGCTCATTCCGGAAAACAGGCCTTAAACGATATTCGTCGCTTAAGGCCGGATGTTGTATTGATGGATATTAATATACCTGAAATGAACGGTATAGAGGTCTTAAAAATTATCAAGAAAGAAGAACCGACGATCAAGGTTATCATCATCACGGCCTTTAACGAGTTTGACTTTGCCCACCAAGCGATTAAAGCCAGGGTCGACGATTTTTTATTAAAACCCATCAGACCGAAACAATTGGTCGAATCGATTAACACGGTTATTAAGAGCTTAAACACAAAAACGAAAAATCTGTTTGATGAAAAGATGAGCGATATTATTTTTGCGGTGGTACAGCGGCGTTATCGGGATACGCGCTTACGTTTAAATGATTACTTGAATGCATTATACGATCACTATCAAAATGATATTGCGTCTATCACCAGCGAAGTGCAGCTCTTGATGAACGAACTCAATATCGTATCGAAGGACACCTGTAATTACGAACTTAAATATCATCACGATCAAAACAATCAACATATGGTGATGCATTTCCAAACACCCTACGAATTAAAAGTAGAGATCATGAAAGTGCTCGACCCCATGTTTGATCGCATGATTGCCAGTCGCGACGATTGCAAAAACAATATAGAGGATATTGTCAACTACATCGATCGCAATTGCCATAAAGACATTTCCTTACAGCAAGTTGGGGAATACGCCAACATGAGTTCCTATTACTTGAGTAAAATTTTCAAAAAAGAAACCAATGTCAACTTTGTTACCTATCTGACGGAAAGAAAGGTCGAATTAGCTAAGGAAATGCTGGCCAACACCGATGCGCCGATCATCAATATTGCAATGGAGTTATCCTATCAAGAGCCAAATTATTTCAGTAAGGTCTTCAAGAAACACACCGGTATGACACCGACGGAGTATCGAAGAAGCATTAAGCGAAAAAAAAGAAATCAAACGAATGCTTAAAAACAAAAGATTTTTTTAGATTGTAACGATTTAGAAAGTACAGAAGAAGTGATCAAAATGATTGTTTTCAACCGTTTAGAGTCAATTCTCTCAATAAAATGTGAAAGGAAAGGGGAGGACGATGAGACTTAAAGAAAATTTTACACCGATGACTTCAGATGAAATTCATGCGGATATTCTTCAAAGAATTGTTGAATTGGACCTAAAACCCGGTGCGCGCCTCATTGAAAAAGACATTGCAAATTACTATGGTGTCTCCCGTTCGGTGATCCGTCCTATTTTTGCAAAGCTGGAACAAAGAAAACTGATTCGCGTTTTGCCACAAAGGGGCAGTTACGTCAGCTTAATCAACTTGGAAATGAATAAGGAAATTTTGTTGTTGCGTTCTTTAATTGAGAGAGAAGCAATTGAAAACTTGCTGCACAAAGATAACAAAGAAGAAATCATAACGGCTTTGGAAGAAAACGTTCAAAAACAAGGAGAACATTGGGAATTACCTTATAACGATGGTTTTAAAGCTCTTGATGCAGAATTTCATAACCTACTGATTAAAGGCGCCGACATGCAAGGGGTTTTGAGCATTATTGAAGGGCATCTCATACATGTCGCACGCTGGAGGAACTTTGATGTTTTGTTTTATAATCGTGCACAGGAATTGATTACCGAACATCGTACCATTTTGAAAAGTCTCAAAGAGAATGATGCTGAAAAAGCGAAAATGGCCATGTCCGAGCACTTGAAATCCGTCGAAAAAGTAGGGGCCCATGTAATTAAAGAAAAACCGGAATATTTTGAGTAATAATATATTGAATAACTGAAAATAACCATTAAAGAAGACGCCGATGATAAGGGTCTTTTTAGTTTTTTTTGGGGTTGATTTTACTTTACAAGAAAACTTTGTTATGTTATTATCCTATCAATAAGGCTAGTATACTAGAACATTATTCATATATTCTATGCAGCGACGATTGTACGCTATCCCAAATTGAACGACATCTGCCATTGTATTGATAATGGTTTTATTTTTAACAACAGAACAATACTAGTATACAGCAATTTATAAATTGAACGAATTTCAAGTGTTTGAGTTTTCCGAGTTTTGAAGTTGGTATGTTACCGGATTAAAGCTTTAAGTGTATACAAGTACACCAACTTTCACAAAGCTCACGGTAAGGAGGGAAAAAGATAAGCAATTATGTTTTAGGTGTGGATATAGGATCCACAACATCCAAATGCATCGTTCTAGAAGATGGTCAACGGGTAGTAGGACAGTCTGTGGTCATAGCGGGGACTGGTACAAAAGGACCGGAACAAGCTGTAGAAGAAGCTTTGAATGCAGCGAATTTAAGCATTGAAGACATTGCTTTTACATTAGCTACCGGCTATGGCAGAAATGGTTATGAGGCAGCGGATGCTGTTATGAGCGAATTGTCTTGTCACACACGGGGGACGCGTCATATTTTTCCAAACGTGCGCACCATCATCGATATAGGAGGTCAGGATGCCAAGGTGATGTCCGTCAACGACAAAGGGCAAATGACCAATTTCCTCATGAATGATAAATGCGCAGCAGGAACCGGTAGATTTTTAGATGTGATGGCGACTATTTTACAATTGGACATCAATGATTTGGAAAAGGAAGCTGCAAAATCGGAAAACCCGGTTAAAATATCCAGCACTTGCACAGTATTTGCCGAATCAGAGGTTATCTCTCAATTATCAACCGGAGTCTCTATGCCGGACTTGGTTGCCGGCATCTGTGAATCCGTAGCGATTCGAGTGTCCTCGCTGGCAAAACGCATAGGTGTTAAAGAAGATGTCTGTATGAGTGGTGGTGTCGCCAAAAACGGCGGCGTCCGCAATGCGATGTCACGGGTGCTGGGTGTAGAAATTCATTATTCGCCGATGGCCCAATTAATAGGTGCCTTGGGGGCAGCTCTGATTGGGTACGATAAATACAATAAATTAAAGAAGGAGAGCAATTAGATGGCCAAAGAAAAAAAGGCAAGAAGACCGGTAGATCCCAATTCAGCAAAATATAAATTGGGAAAGATTGTTGAAGATCACTACAGAGAACTTCAAGAGGCAAAAGACCGGGGTGAAAAAATTGGTTGGTGTGCCTCCAACTTCCCACAAGAAATCTTTCAAACCTTAGGTTTGAAGGTGGGTTATCCGGAAAACCAAGCAGCGGCAATCGCAGCTAGAGGTGCCGGAGAAAAACTTTGTGTTCATGCTGAAGATAGCGGTTACTCCAACGATATTTGCGCATATGCAAGGGTCAACTTAGCTTATATGGACTTAAAAGATGTGCCGGAACAGAATATGCCTCAGCCGGATTTTTTACTTTGCTGCAACAATATTTGTAACTGTATGATCAAATGGTATGAAAACATTTCCAAGGAATTGGATATTCCCTTAATCTTAATCGACATTCCTTTTAACCCGGACTACGAAGTTTCCGATGAGCAAGTCGCTTATGTTAAGGCACAATTTTTAGCGGCCATTAAGCAATTGGAAGAAATAACAGGCAAAAAATGGGACGATGAAAAATTCAAAGAAGTGATGGAAATTTCCAACCGCACATCCAGAGCATGGTTGGAAGCCACAGCTTATACCAAGTATCATCCCTCTCCATTAAACGGCTTTGATTTGCTCAACCATATGGCCGTAGCCGTTTGCGCAAGAGGAACAGTCGAAGCTGCAGAAGCATTTGAAACGTTACTGGAAGAGTACAAACAATCGGTACAAGACGGTACATCCACCTTTAGAGGGGAAGAAAAATACCGCATCATGTTTGAAGGAATTGCTTGCTGGCCACATTTAAGAGCAACCGCCACGGGTCTAAAATCCAGAGGTATTAACATGGTGGCAACTATTTATGCTGATGCTTTCGGGTTTATTTATGACGATTTTGACGGTTTAATTCGCGCTTATTGTAAGGTGCCCAATTCCATCAACTTGGAAAAGGCAAGGGACATGCGTATTGATATCGCCAAACGTACAGATACAGAGGGTTTGTTGGTACACACCAATCGTTCTTGTAAATTGTGGAGCGGTTTTATGTATGAAATGAGTCGTCAAATTGGAGAGGCCTGTGATATTCCCGTTACCTCTTTTGATGGAGACCAAGCGGATCCCAGAAATTTCTCGGAGGCACAATACGAAACCCGTGTTGAAGGCTTGACAGAAATTATGGAAATGCGCAAGGAGGCAAAATAAGATGAAATCTTTAGAACAAATTTTTGAACAATTTCATTCCATAGCGACAAATCCTAAAGATGCATTCAATCGATATTTAGAAGAGGGCGAAAAAGTGGTGGGTTGTGTGCCCGTTTATACGCCTAAAGAAATTGTCCATGCAATGGGACTGGTGCCCTTTGGTGCTTGGGGCGCAGATTTGGAGCTTGCTGAAGCGAAGGAGTATTTCCCCGCTTTTATTTGCTCCATTGTTCAATCGGTGTTGGAATTAGGCATTCGCGGTGAATACGAAGGCATGAGCGCTCTCATTGTTCCGTCTCTTTGCGACTCTTTAAAATGTTTGGGACAAAACTGGAAATATGCTGTGAAGGATATTCCCTTTATCCCTATGACTTATCCTCAAAACAGAAAGGCGGACTTCGGTATCGACTTTACCGTTGCGGGCTATCAAAGAGTTATCGCAGATTTGCAAGAAGCAACAGGTGCTACCTTTGAACCCGAAAAATTAAAAGAATCGATTAAAGCTTACAATAAGCAAAACGCATTGATGCGAGAAGTCGATGCTTTAATGGCACAAAAGGGCGTTATGCCGACCCAAAGAAGCGATGTCTACAAAAGTGCTCAATTTATGAAGGTTGAGGAGCATTCTCAATGGTTGCAAGAGTTGATCGAAGTGTTGAAAAAACAGGAAGATGCCCAACACGATGGTAAAAAAGTTGTCACAGCGGGTATTTTAGCCGATAGTTCCGGACTGTTAAAAATATTTGAAAACAATCAAATTCAGGTTGTTGCAGACGATGTGGCAGCGGAGTCCCGTCAATACCGTATCGATGCACCTACAACCGACGATCCTCTAAGAGATCTTGCCGTAAAGTTTGCAGAAATGGATCATTGCTGTGTCCTTTACGATAAGGATAAAAAACGTGCAGATTTAATCGTCGATATGGTCAAAGAAAAAGAAGCAGACGGCGTTGTCGTTGTTTTAACAAAATTCTGTGACCCAGACGAATTCGACTATGTCATGATTAAACGAGCTTGCGAAAGCGCTGACATCCCCCATGCCTTGATCGAAGTCGATCGGCAAATGAAAGAATTCCAACAAGCTCAAACCATCATGGAAGCTTTTGCGGAAATGTTATAAGCTTCAAGTGTATTTATAAACCCGGTTACCCGATTACGAGGCGACCGGGTAAAATCAAGAATATAAAGGAAAAACTATGTTAGATAAAAATAAAATGGCGATACCCGTCGGTGTGGCTTTTGTATGGTTTACAACTCAATTTGGTGGGGGCTTTGCTTCCGGTGCGCAACTATTCCAATACTTTATTGTTTATGGATTGATCGGCTTATTCACTCCGGTGTTAGCGCAAGCGATGGGTGCTTTCTTTCAATGGTATGGTTTGCGTTACGCTTATCGTAACAAAACCTTTGATTATAAGAGTTTCAATGACTCCTTCTTTGGGAAATACCGTTTTATTTTCTCAAATTTATATGAGGTGTTGTACATTGTACTCTTGTGCTTAGCACCCTCCGTTGCCTTTGCCACCGGTGGCGCAACCTTATCTCAATTAACGGGTATCAACTATATGCTTTGTACCGTTATCATCGGTGCTTTCATATTCTTCGTGACCATTTTCGGAACCGACTTTGTCCGTCGAGTGGCTTCTACTTTATCCATTATGATTATTGCGGGTCTATTGGTGGTGTTTATTCCCAATATTATCGCTCAATGGCCCGTCATTGTAGAGACGATTCAAACGATGGCAAGTGAGTTCACTTTAGCAAAAGCCGGTGCAGGTTTATGGTCTTGTCTCATTTACGGCGCATTCCAATTAGCTTCTATCGGCTTATTGATGCAGCACGCCGAGCCTTTCTCCAGCGATAAAGATGCAAAAACCGCTATGTTTTATGGGTTTATTGTCAACGGTTCGATGATTTTCATCTCCACCTTGGGTTTACTCGGAGTTGCTAAAAATCCGGAACTCATCGCATCCATGTCCAATCCGACTTTAGCGAAATCCTTTGTACCGACTGTTTTCATGGTACAAAGAGGCGTAGGTGCTTCAGTTTTCACGCCGATTATCTCAGTATTGATCATTTTAGGTGCAATTTCCACAGCCGTCAATATGGTGGCCGGGGTGGTGCAACGCTTTGTTGTCGCTGCTGAGAAAAGAACGACAGGTGAGTTTACTGAGAAAAAAGAAAAGACTTATACCTACGTAGTTGCTGGTTTGTTTACAGCCTTGGCATGGAGCATTGCTCAATTCGGATTGATTCCATTAGTTGCCAAAGGCTACGGCTTGCTTGGTTACTTGACCATACCGGTTATCGTCATACCCTTTATCATTCACATGATTATGTCTAAAAAAGACGTTCAACGACCGGAATTGGAGCAACCAAAAGAATAATTAATTATAAAATGGGAGGGCCCAATGAAGTTAAAAGATTGGACCATTGGCGAAATGTTAAATAGACGTGTGGAGAAAACGCCACAACTTGTATGTGTCCGGCATCAAGGACAAACATTAACTTGGCAAGAAATTGATAGGATGTCCGATAAAGTCGCGGTTCAATTTCTTAAAAAAGGCATTGTTAAAGGATCTCATGTGGGGTTGTGGGGTGAAAACAGCTCCGAATGGATCTCTTCATATCTGGCTTTGGTTAAGATTGGCGCTCTCCCCGTTCTCTTAAATATTTGTTATAAAACCGTAGAAATGAATTATGCCTTGGACTACGCAGATTTAGATGCTCTGGTTTATGGTGACGGTCATTTCGAAGACGAATTGTATGATGTGTTAAAGGAAATGGACTTAGAAGCCTTTCCAAAACTCAAATTTCACTGCCACGCAAAGACCTTGGTGACACCAGAAGAATTGACCGAAGAAGAAAGAAAGATGCTCAAGGTCCATAAAAAAGCCGTGACACCGCAGGACGAAGGCACTTTTTTCTTTACTTCCGGCACCACCTCCAACCCAAAGGGTGTCATACACACCCACTATGCCTTGGTCAACAATGCGCGGGCAACGGTCAAGGCCATGCGCTGGACTGAATCGGATATTTTGTGTCTAAGCGTTCCTTTATTTCATTGCTTCGGGATTACATCCTCAATTTTAGCTTCGATCTACAGCGGAATGTCGATGGCCTTGGTGGGTTTCTATCGCACCAAAGGTGTGTTGGATGTCATTGAAGAAGAAGGTTGTACGGTGATCAACGGCGTACCTTCCACGTTTTTGGCCATGTGCCGAAACGCCTATTTGAAAGAGAAACCGACGCATACCTTAAAGTCCGGTATCATTGCCGGCTCTGCCTTTACAGCAAAGGAATATATGGCTATTTGCGACTATTTGGGGATGCCCTATTTGCAACCCTCCTACGGACAGACAGAAACTGCACCTTGTGTGACAATTGCCGATTACAACGATACCTTAGAAGAAAAAGCAAATAGCGTCGGTCATGTGATCGATCACGTATCGGTGGATATTCGAAATGACAGTGGCAAACAGACCGAAACCGGAGAGATTTGGGTCAAAGGCTACAATGTCATGAAAAACGGCTACTATAAAATGGATCTTCAAGTTAAAGACGACAACGGTTGGTTGAATACAGGCGACAACGGTTATTTTGATGCCAAAGGCGACTTGCACATTGTCGGCAGAAAAAGTGATTTGATCATACGCGGTGGTGAAAACATCTCTCCCTTGGAAATAGAAGTAGTGGTCAAGAACCATCCGGACATACTGGAAGCGAAAGCCTTCGGTGTAGCAGACCCTGTTCTACAAGAACAGGTAGCACTTGCTATTGTTATGAAAAAAAATTGCCCTTATGACGAAGAAGTTGTCAGAAATCACTTAAAGGGTAAAATTGCAAATTACAAAATACCTTTTTACTACATGCACCTAGACGAGATGCCGCGTAATTCTACGGGTAAAATCAATGTGAAGGCATTAGTAAAAAAATTTAATATGGAAAAAATCAATGAGGGGTAATGGAACTATGTTTTTTACAGAACAACATGAATTAATCAGAAAACACGCAAGGGATTTTGCAGAAAAGGAATTCACCAAAGAAGTCCTAGATGAAATCGAAAATACTGCAGAATTCCCAAAAGAAATTTTTAAGAAAATGGCCGATGCCGGTTTTTTCGGGATCAAAATGCCTAAAGAATTGGGAGGCGGCGGGTCAGACCATAGGGCTTATGTCATCGTTATGGAAGAAATCTCCAGAGCGAGCGGCATTGCCAGCATTTATGTCTCCTCTCCGAACTCTCTCATGGGCAGTCCCTTTTTAATGGTCGGAACGAAAGAACAAAAAGAAAAATACTTACGTCCGATGATTTCCGGCGAAAAAATATTTTGTTTCGGTTTAACCGAGCCCGGAGCCGGATCCGATGCGGGCGGTATGACCACCACTGCAGTGGAAGACGGCGACGATTACATTTTAAATGGACGTAAAACCTTTATCACTGCGGCACCCTTGGCGGACTACGCTGTCATCTTTGCTAAAACCGATATGTCCAAGGGGACTAGGGGCATTACATCCTTTATCGTTGACATGACCTTACCCGGAGTATCCTGTGGGAAACCGGAAGATAAAATGGGGATGATCGGTTGTGCTACCAGTGACATCATCTTAGAAAATGTTCGGGTCCCTAAAAGCGAAATTTTGGGTAAATTAAACAGAGGTTTTTCTACGGCTATGAAAACCTTGGATGTCGGTCGAATCGGTGTGGCAAGTCAGGCCATCGGTATTGCACAAGCTGCTATCGACGAATCCACTCAATACGCTAAAGAAAGAAAACAATTTGGCAGACCCATTGCAAATTTTCAAGCCATTTCCTTTATGTTGGCAGATATGGAAACCAAACTGAATGCTGCAAAATTGTTGACCTACCATGCGGCCTATTTGAAAGATACGAATCAAGATGCCAGCAAGGCAGCTTCTATGGCAAAATACTACGCCAGCGAAGTTTGCAACGAAATATGTGCTAAAGCCGTGCAAATTCACGGTGGGTACGGTTATATCAAAGAATACAAAGTTGAAAAATTATATAGAGATGCCCGTGTGTTAACCATTTATGAAGGTACTTCTCAAGTACAGCAAATGGTCATTGCAGCTCAAATGTTGAAATAGTGACGGAGACGGAAGAGGTAAAAAATGAAAATAGTTGTATGTGCAAAACAGGTACCGGACACCACTGAAGTTAGAATCGATCCGGTGAAGGGAACCCTCATTCGAGAAGGGGTACCCAGTATTTTAAACCCGGACGATGCCAACGCTTTAGAAGCGGCCTTGGCAATGAAAGATCAAAACCCGGATACAGAAGTTATTGTTGTCACAATGGGGCCGCCCCAGGCTCAGTATATGCTCAGAGAATGCTTGGCCATGGGTGCCGACTCCGCCATTTTACTTTCGGATAGAGCATTTGGTGGTGCCGACACTTGGGCAACGTCCCATACCATAGCCGCTGCCATTAAAAAAATCGGAAACGTCGATTTGGTTTTGGCAGGACGTCAGGCCATCGATGGCGATACCGCGCAAGTCGGTCCTCAAGTAGCCATGCGCTTAGGCCTTCCGGCGGTGACATATGTTCAAAACATCGAAATAGAAGGCGACATGGCCAAAGTACAGCGTCAATTGGAATTGGGTTATGAGGTCATAGAAGTCAAACTACCTTGCCTACTCACCGCAGTAAAAGAACTGGGTGAACCCAGATACATGACCATCGCCGGCATCGTCGATGCCTACGAAAAAGAAATTACCCTTTGGGGTAGAGAAGACCTGGGTCTGGATCCGTCGGAGTGTGGTTTAAAGGCCTCACCCACTCGCGTATTTCGATCCTTTACACCGCCGGTTAAAGGCAAAGGCGAAATCTTTACCGGTACAGCCGACGGTATGGTTCGAGACTTAATGGTACGCTTAAAAGAAAAGCATTATATCTAAGGAAAGGCAAGTATAAAAATGGAAAAAGATTTAACCCTTTACCATGGTGTTTGGGTTTTTGCAGAACAACGCCATGGCAAACTCATGCAGGTAGCCATCGAATTATTGGGCGAAGGCAGAAAGCTGGCCGATGACATTGGCACCGAGCTTTGCGCAGTTTTATTAGGTGAGGATGTCAAAGATCTGACTCAAGAACTTTTCGCATATGGCGCGGATAAAGTATATCTGGCGGAAGATAAAGAACTCAACACCTACCGTACCGATGCCTACACCAAAGTGATTACAGAGGCTATTAAGACGTACAAACCGGAAATCGTCTTATTGGGGGCAACCCATATTGGAAGAGACTTAGGCCCCAATTTAGCAGTAGAAGTGGACACCGGCCTGACAGCAGACTGTACCCGTTTAGAAATAGACCCTGAAGACAAAAAATTAAAACAAACCCGTCCTGCCTTTGGTGGAAACCTCATGGCAACCATTATTTGCCCTGAGCACCGTCCTCAAATGTCGACGGTACGCCCCGGGGTTATGGAAAAACCGTCCTATCAAGCAGACCGCAGCGGCGAAATTGTCACCCTTAAGCCCGAGTTTAAAGACGGAGATATTCGCACTCAAGTGGTAGAAGTTGTACAAGACCTGAAAAGCGCCGTATCCCTTACCGATGCAGAATTCATCGTCTCCGGTGGAAAAGGCTTGGGCAACCCCGAAGGCTTTGAACTGCTTCAACAATTGGCAGATCGTTTGGGTGGCGTCGTTGCCTCTTCCAGAGCGGCGGTAGACGAAGGTTGGATCAGCCCAACCCACCAAGTTGGCCAAACCGGCACCACCGTTAAGCCGAAAATCTATGTCGCTTGCGGTATTTCTGGAGCGATACAACATTTGGCAGGAATGCAAAATTCCGATGTCATCATTGCCATCAACATCAACGAAAACGCCCCCATCTTTGAAGTAGCCACTTATGGCTTGGTGGGAGACTTGTATGAAGTTGTACCGGCAATGATAGAAGAATTGGATCAATTAAAAGTCGAAGAAGCCTATTAAACAAAGGAGAGAAAAATGAGTAGAAAATTATTAGATGGCGTGAATGTAGTCGAATTAGCTACATTTATTGCAGCACCGGCAGCAAGCCGATTTTTGGCAGACCTCGGTGCTGATGTCGTCAAAATTGAAGCCCCCAGAGGCGATCAATTGCGTTACACCGCCCACTCCGAAGGTAGACCTTTAAATCAACGCGAAAACACCACCTTCGATTTAGAGAATGCCAACAAAAGAGGCATCGCTTTAAACTTAAGGGATGACAAAGGCAAAGAAATCCTTTTTAAACTCTTGGACAAAGCGGACATTTTTATTACCAACTGGCGCCCCGATGCCTTAAAACGCGCCGGCTTAGATTACGATGTCCTACATGAGCGATATCCCGCTTTGGTATACGCCTCCGTTACCGGTTACGGCGATACCGGACCGGATAAAGACTTGCCCGGCTTTGACTTTACCGCTTATTTTGCCAGAGGTGGCTACTTAGGTACCTTATATCCTCAAGGATCCGAGCCGATGATGGTGGTACCGGGTCTTGGAGATCACAACGTCGGCATGAACTTAGCAGCCGGAATTTTAGCTGCATTGTACAGTGCCAAACAAACGGGACAAGGGGAAATGGTCAGCTCCAGCTTATTCCAAAGTGCCGTCTACAACATGGGTATCATGGTTCAGGCTTCCCAATATCCGGAAACCGGAAAGCCTTATCCCATCGACAAGAGAGAATCCAGCAACCCGATGAACAACGCATGGCGTACAAAAGATGACCGTTATATTCAAACCTGTATGCCCGTTTACGACATGTATTACGACGCATTGATGAAAGCCTTCGATAGAGAAGACATGATCGGCAACGAAAAGTTTTTCCCAAATGACAACCTTCTAAAAAACGATGCCATGGCTGAAATGTACGATTTTATTTCTGAAAACTTTGCGACGAAAACCGTGGACGAGTGGAAAGAAATCTTGATGGCCTTGGATATTCCCTTTGGCGTTGCACAATTATGGGAAGAAATCATCGAAGACGAACAAGCTTGGGCCAACGACTTTTTCTATGAAATGGAATACGACAACGGCTCTAAGAAAGCCTTGGTTCGCCCGCCGGTTAACTTCAAAGAAATGGGCTTAGCAGATTATAAACGCGGTCCCTTACTGGGCGAAGACGGAGAAGAAATTTTAGAAGAACTGGGTTACTCGGAAGATGACATTCAAGCCATGAAAGAAGAAAAAATCATGGTTGTCTACGAAGATTAAAGCAACCGACTATTCCCATTGTAAAAATTTTATAAAAAAACAAAAGAGTGTTGGGGTACATCGTGTATCCCAACACTTCTTTTTATTGATAGCACCCAGGCGCTATCAATAAAAATGAGACCATCGCAAGGATAGTCTCATAATCGGGTCAATAGACCTCATGCAGATTTTATTTGTTTTTTGGACTGATGATGAGATTGCCGGCAATCGCACCGCACACCATAAAGACTAAGAAAATCCAACCGGAGAGGGAGAAGCTGACGATGGGTGAGAACAGACCACCTGCGTTACACCCCTTGCTGAGCCCGATACTCAGGCCCATCAGCAATCCGCCGATGACTGCCAAAATGGCTTGCTTGCTGCCGATTTTCAGACCAGCTTTAAAGGAATCCACCAATCGTCCCATAGAGAACAACGCTATGAACGCGCCCAAGACGATGCCGATATCCTGAACAGACTGTTGATGTTCAAAAATGCCGCTGGCAACTAAGTTGGGATTACCTGTATAATTGCCGATGGCTTCCGACGAAACGCCAAAAAGATTCATCAATTTTGCAAACCAGAATCCGAAGGCACCGGAAACCCCCCAAGCGGATTTTGTGAAACCCATCAGAGCCACATACATCAATGTCATCCCGATTGCACTTTCCCACAAGGTCCAAGGACGCATAAAGTAACGTTGATAGAAAGATAAATCCGTATCCGTGAGCTGTGCCATCGCCTCCTCCGACTCTTTTTCAGAGCCCACCGGAGAGTAGGTACCAGCTGCTTTACGCTTCGCTTCATAGGCATAGGACAACTTGATGACGATGGCCGCCAAGATGATATTCACAATCAGTGTACCCAAGAAACCGTTGAGACCGTCAAATTTTAACAGATCCGGGAACCACACACCGTTTATATCCGGACTGCTGGTAAAAAAGGAGCCGTTGACCAGTGTTGGGAACTTTGCTCCGAAGGGCATGGAAATCACAAAGCCCATTCCAAAGAAAATCAGTGCCAGCACCGCTTTGGGAAACTCGACGGTCATGTCCGTGAGTACGCCGGAAGCACACCCGCCGGCAAAGGACATCCCAACACCGAACATAAAGGAGCCGATGACGGTTCCTAAGGAAACGGGATGGATGAAATGACCGTATTTCAGTACGAAATCCGGATTGACCGCATCTGCAGGAACAGCTGCAAAAACAACCGTTACAAAAGAGCTCAAGATGATCAAATACATAAAAGAGCGCATCAGCTTAGTTGAGCCTGTGTGATAAGCGCGGTTTGCGGTTCCGGCAAAGCCATAGGCGCCTCGGCCCAAGGTATATCCGAGACCCATGCCGATAATCAGCCTAGCAAAGTGTAGGGAACTCGGCAACAGCGTCGCTCCCAACAAAAGGGCGACTGCCAGCAGAACACCGGCAATCACGATCTCTGTTTGATTCGTTTTCATAGATAAAATCTCCTTAAATAAATTAAAATAATAATCCGTTAAAATCGGTTTTCTTTCCTCAGTCAAATCTTGATTTTATGCGATAGACTGATACTTAGGAAGAAACCTTAAATGTTGCAGACATCCATGCACCCCCTCGCCTGTAGCGTAGCAAACGCATCGAAGAACGTTAAGATAATCGGTAGTGGAGATCAACCGGTTTAGTTTCGAAATTTTATCCAGACGTTCTTTGTGCCAGCCAAGCGGAGTGTTGATTGCATTGATTCAATCCGGACTTGCAAATGAACCCGCTTCGCGAATCGCGATGATGCAAGGGCCGGTTGTACCAACTCACGAACAGCCGTAGATCGGGACTTGTTTGAATTCTTCATTGAGCAGGTTCGCTGCAATGGGTGCAGCATCCTGACCGCATCCTTCGCTGATTCAATAACAGCGCGTAAGCGGCTCAATGTTTGGCCAATCTTCGAGGAATGCCTTCAACGCAATCGCTGCGATACGAGGCGAACACGTCTATGACCGGCCTTTTCCAAGGGCTTATGCACCGAGCATATCTCCCACTGGGACATTTGAAAATCAACTTGAAGAAAATCGGATTGTTATCCGGTAGCAAGCTGTCTATGTCGCCGGGGAAGGTAGAGGCATATCGACAACCGATGTTTGCCTTTCGCTAACGCTACCGATGCAACGCCGCCAACTACAAAATTTTCTCTTATCGATACCTCCTTAAAATAAATTGATAATTTGAGTCGGGAACATCCCAACTTACTTAACTTATTTTTATCATTCTATCATAAAAACAGGTTGTTTGATGTAAAACGAACAAATATTTACAAAGTTTATCAACAATATAAGCTTCGTGGATATATTTCCAGTTAAAAGTAGAGGGGAAGTCTGATAAGACTCCACCCCGATACGCGATATAGAACCTACAAAAAAGAGAAACGCTTAACAAAACGGCACCACCTGCAAAAGGTGGTGCCGTTTTATTATCTAGTATGACGGAGATGAGAGCATACTCTGAAAATGACGGTTCTTGATTTTAGAGATAATCCATTAAATTGGGAACCGGTTTGGAGATAACCCGAGACGTCATGGACTTTTTGTCCGGATCCAGTTCACCTTCTATATGTCTAATAGCGGTTTGAACATCCGCAAGGCGTCCGGTTAAGTGCAGCACACCCTTGCCGAACAATCCTAAACCGATATCCAACTTTAGGATAGATACCGGGGTATTTTCGACAGCGATATCGGCCGCTTCGATGGCGTGGAGGGCACGACGTGTTTCCACAATGGCTAAAGCAGCGCCCAAGGCATCGCCTTTTTTTCGATTCAAGGCTTCGACGGTAGGTTCAGAAACTCCACCGATAAAGGCGGTTGCGATCTCTTTTTCGTCAAAGATGGATTGAGCGTGAGACAGGGCGTTTTTAATATCCTGAGTTTTACCATTAAAAACTAAAAGATAGCGTCCCGGGCAAATTCTTCGGGACAGTACAACCACGACTTGGTAATTCAATAGAACTTCGTTTAAAGCGTAGTGCGCATCGGGGTGGCTTCCAAATTCCAACAAAGCTAAGGAATCATATAACATTAGAAATCTCCTTCTTTTCTATATATAGAATACAAATTGAAACAGCGAATCGGGCTGTCTCCTTAAGCATAGCACAAATGGTGGACAAGCGGTGGTTCACTCTAAAAATTGACGAGGTCCGACCTATCTTAAGTGTTGGATTTTAAATTGCGACAATTCAAAGGCTTCACAAAAAGCATACATTGCGAATTATATTTAAAATTTTTACAATTCGCTGATTTTTTCTCGATAGGCGGATGGGGTCATGGCTTCATTTTGTTTAAAAAAACGTCTAAAAGAATTCGGTTCTTTGTAGCCGCATTCATAGGCGATGGTGTCGATGGTTAAACTTGTTGTCGACAACAAGATTTTGGCCTTCTCTATGCGTTTACAGTTGACATAGTTAATAAAATTTGTTTTCTCTTCCTTCTTAAAGGTACGGCTCAGATAGGAAGGGCTGATAAACAATAGATCGGCAATTTGATTCAATGTAACGGCTTCACCTTTTTCTATTAACTCACTGATGATTTTTTTCGCTTGGATAATTCTATTTTTGGAGAAATTGTCCTTCTTTTCTTTGCGAGAGTGTTTATAATCTTCAATAAAATTATATAAAGCAACCTTTAAGTGATCTAAATGATGGGCTCTGGTTAAATTTAACATGTACTGGTTGTAGAGTATAACAAAGATATCCTTAACATGGTTGTTCTTACTTTCAATAAAGTAGTACAAATCGGTACCTGTTTTCTGATAATTGATCAGCTGGGCATCGAAGGATAGGTTTGTATCCATTAAGACTTTGGGTAACAACTTGTTAAAGTGTTCGATATCATGGATGTCGGTGTTTATGAGGCTTTCGAAGAAATCTACGTTTCCTTGTTTGGACTTTACCTTGATGTCCATCTCGATGTTCAGTCTTTCTTTTTCGATTTTTTGAACAAT
>LSQX01064299.1_pt2 | contig 124117 bp, 93 predicted proteins | sample 654561 | NCBI WGS metagenome assembly LSQX01 (sample SAMN04489861, study PRJNA283612) | anaerobic digester metagenome | isolation source: 4 biogas reactors fed with cattle manure at either 37C or 55C with and... | place: Denmark: Kongens Lyngby | collected 2014
GTACGCCCCTGACGACCGTGCAGGCGGGTTCAGCGGGGGATGGAGTCCGTAGCTTCGCCGATTTTCACGCATGCGCCGCATCTGCGATGGTGAAGATGTATATTAGCTTGGTCTTAAGTGTGGAGTAATACTGCTTGAGGGGTTCTCCTATTCATTGTCTGCTGCTTCATGATAAGCAGATACCCAGTTATTGTTCCAGGTCATAGACCTTCCCCTGGTCTTGATTTGGTATATCTCAACATAAACAGTTTTGGTCTTTCTAATATACTGGTCCTTATACCCATTGGCCGCCCACTGCTGTGTAGTCAGTTTCTGCTTCTCATCCAAATCCCAAGTGGTCACGAGATATCCAGCATATGGCTCTATGTTGTTCGTTAACACTAAGCTGTCTATGACAATGTCGTAGACATGGTCAAACTTTTGAATCTTCATAGGAATGTCAGCTCTCTCTTGCTCGACTATTCCAGCTTTGATGCCTTGGATTCTATTATCGCTTGCATTTATGCCCCTGCCGCAGTACATGTGAACTAAAATGGCAATAAGCGCAATGTTGAACACATAAGAGATGATGTTCAAAAACTTCTTCATATCGCTTCCAATTAATACCCAAATAAAATTGGATTAAATAATTTTGGTTTAACTTTTATTTCTTTAATATTCAATACTTTATATGTTATCGGCAAAAAGAAGTGCAGTAAGATTGGCAACAATAGTTACAGTGTTTTCGACAACAAGCATACAGTATTATCGACAACAATGCTGCTGTACGGGCAAAGGTAGTGTTTTTCTTATATATTCCTTCATCTGATTGCAATGTTTGTCGCAAGTCCGGGTAAGTCTGGCCGCTAGCGGCCTACGACGCCACTCTCGCAGCATCTTTTCAGTCTTGTAGTTTATCAGGACCATATCTGCCATGCGGTATATCTCATTAAGTTGATATTTGGGGCGTTCATACAGGTCCGGTTGCTCTTCTATGATTTCGCCCTTGATATGGCTGTGTTTGAAGACAGCATCCGCTTCTTTCAGGTCGTCAACGGCCCTGAGGAGCCCGTCATATTCATATTTTCTCATTTCTCTGTCTGGTTGTTTGTTGTCGTTGATTTATTTTCAAAGATCGTCTTCCTGTGCTTCATCCTGTAACTGTCACCGGACAGCTGGATGAGTTCGCATTTGTAGAGCAGTCTGTCGAGCAGTACCGCTCCCAATACTTCGTCCGGAAGTGTCCTAGCCCATTCCACGGGGGATTTGTTCGTCGTGATGATGAACGAGGTCGTCTTATACACGGAGTTGATGAAGGCGAACAGCATGTTTCCTTCATCTCTGTCGACGGTGACATTCATGATATCATCTATCACGATGACCTGAGCCTCGGTCAATGTCTTGTATTCCTTTTTCGCCGCGGATGAGATGTCTTTTCTCTTGATTGTCGCGATGATGCTCTCCATTGACCGGAAGACCCCTCGGTATCCGCGTCTGATGGCGTCGTGGCACAGTCCCGCCGCGATGAAGGTCTTTCCGACGCCGCTGGGTCCGGCAAACAGGATGTTGTAGCTGTCCTCCAGCCAGTGCAGTTCCCGCAGCTGTTTGAGCTGAACAAGGCTGAGCCCGTTCGAGATGCTCCGGCTTGCTCACGAGGTGTGCAGAGTATTCATTCCTTGGGTGAGTTGCGATTGATTGTCAGGCCCTTGCCAAAAAAGGTGTGACGGAATATTCATTCCTTGAGCGAGCTGCGGTTAGATATAGGGGTGGCCATGAGTCAGGGTGGCCGGCTGCGTGTCCGGACAACTCTTCCGAACCGGGGTCGCGGATGGCAATATGCCTCTGACGGTCGTGCAGGCGGGTTCGGTGTTCGTCACCCCCCCGCCCGAACCGGAATTGCAGCCCGAACCGGGGTCGCGGACCCGAAAAATTTCATAAAAACGTAATATCCTTTCCTTCAAACTTATAAGCAAGATGATTAATTTTGTCTTGCCCGGACAACTGATTCCATCAACTCAACAAGAAATGATAAACAAAAGCGGTTCAATTACCATTTACAATGCTCGTACAATCGGGATTTTATTTCTGCTGGCCTTTTTGGCCTATGGTTTCGGAAGCCGGCTGTTTGAAAGCGCGAACACTCCTGAAAAATACGCCGGCGCGTTACTGATTGTCGCCAACTCGGCAATGGTGCTATTGATCGGGATTTTGTTAAGAAAAACATTGAAACGCTACAACCCGTTGGTCGGCAATATTTATCTCTTTACAAGAATTTTTGAAGCCCTGGCTCTTTCAAGTATCATATTCTTGAAAGTAAATCTATCAGAGGATTTAGGATATATTCTCGGTATGCTGGTTTTAGGAATAGGCAGTATTCCAATGTGCCTGGCATTGCACAAGCATAAGATCGCACCCTCCTGGTTGGCGATTTGGGGAGCGATCGGTTACGCTGTTTTCGCCTTTGGTTTTCTGATGGAGCTTTTCGGCAAGGCGTGGAGCATGTACCTTCTCGGTCTCGGCGGACTTTGGGAGGTAACATTTGCCATCTGGTTGATTGTCAGCGAAAATAAAATCAGACGACATGCTTAAGGAAAAATCGATAAAAACAGAAATTGGCAAGGTTTATTATTGGATTAATAATAATCTGCCGGATTCGGACGTATGCATTGTATTTTGCCATGGTTTGACGGCAGACCATTCATTGTTTGAAAAGCAAATCGACTTTTTCTCGCCCAAATATCAAATTCTACTTTGGGATATTCCTTTGCACGGGAAGTCAATCCCCTACGAAAATTTCACATACGACAATGTCGTTTCCGACTTGAATACAATCATTGAAAGAGAGCGTCTGAGCAAACTGATTTTTGTCGGGCAATCGGGAGGAGGATATATTTCACAAGCATATATTAGTCAATATCCCGATAAGGCGCGCGGTTTTGTCGGGATCGGAACCACTCCTTTCGGCATGAAATACTACAAGAAATCGGAGCTCTTTTGGGTAAAACACTTTGCGACTATGGCGAGTTTATATCCATATTCAGTTTATTGCAAAGCTTGCTCCAGGAAAGTGGCGGTAACATCGGAAGCGCGGCAGAACATGTTCAAAACATGGGCGCGCTTGGGCAAAAAGAATATGTTAAAAGCGACAAAAGCGGTTTATCAAGAGTTTTTGAAGGTCAAGGAGAGCGTTCGGTTTCCCTTTCCCATCCTGTTGACGTATGGAGAATATGATAGGGTAGGATTGGTTGCGAAATACAATCAGAATTGGGCAAAGAAGACCGACGCTAAATTGGAAGTAATCAAAAATGCTTCGCACAATGCGAATTTCGATAATCCCGTGGAATTCAATCTTATACTTGAAGAATATATAAAAGAGAGAATGTAGTATGAAAAACAGTAAACGAATTATTTACGGACTGTTATTAACAGCAGTAGCGTTTCTATCGGCAAATTTTGCCGGCAGAAAAATCCTATTGAACTCCCAATCGCTGCCTCCTTCATTTATTACCCACTCGGCTATGTTGATACTCTCTATCGTATTGATTTGCTGCCTCAGGAAGTATGTAAATTATAAAATCGCATGGCCGAAGTTCAAAAAGACACTGAAACCGATGCTGCTCGGCTTTTTGGCTGTAGTAATCATAAATGCTCTTTTAGTCGGTCTGGGAAAAGTTTTCGGAATCGAAGCCGGATCGCATTTTGTCTTTGATGTAATGACCCCGTTACAAGTTTTCCTCTTTATATGCATCCTGGCAAGTGTGGCGGAAGAGGTGCTGTTCCGCGGTTTCCTTCAGAATATACTCAAACCGCTTCAAGCCGGAGGAATTAAATTTTGTAAAAGGTATATCAGTGTGCCGGTCATGATTGCCGCTCTCGCATTCTCATTGGCTCACTTAATCCTGATTGCTTCCGGCGCAGGCGCATATTTCATTTTCAGAACCCTCGCCTTCACTTTTGTTCTGGGTTTAATCGCCGGTTATTATCAAGAAAAATATGACAACAATGCCTATGCGATCCTGGTCCACATGTCGGGAAATCTCTTGGGTCTGATAACGGCACTGCTGGCGACTATAAATGTCTGATAATTGATATTGATTGGAATCCTTGCAAACAAAGTTAAAATGAAAAGAACACTATCGCTCTTATCAACCTTGTTATTTCTTACAAGTTGTACCGGCATGAAAGGGCTTTTCATAAAAGACAGGTCCGGGCTGATTGAAAGAAATAAGGATCACAAGGTTGAAACATTTACTGAAACGTCGATAAAAGAATTGCCTGAACCTTTGAAAAAGTACCTTCGTATCTGCGGATATATAAACACGCCTGTTCCCGTAAATGCGAATGTGCATTGGACAGAGAGCTGGTTGAAAATGTCGCCGGACCAAGAGTGGAGAAAGCTGAAGACCTTACAATTTAATTCGGTGCGGCCGATAGGAAGATTAGCCTATATGAAGATTTCCGGTATGCCGGTGGCGGCAAGAGATTTATATCGGGACGGCTATGGAGAAATGAAGGTGAAACTGTTGGATTTGATACAAGTTGCTTTTGACAACAGCAAAGAGGTGGCTCAATCGGCTCTGATAACGACCTTCTGTGAGTTTATGCTTGTTCCGGGCTATCTGCTTTTGGATAATGTGAGATGGGAACAGGTAGACGACTGCACAGTTCGGGGAACGCTCGTAGACAATGGGATTGAAGTTTCCGGAATGTTTTACTTTGACGAAGAGGGATTGTTTACACGCTTTGAAACCTTAGATCGTTATTTCACAATCGATAAAAACCGCTATGAAAAAGTAAAGTTCTCAATAATTGTGGATGGCTATAAAACGCAGGACAACTTGAAAATCTCCGAAAAAGTTAAAGTGATGTGGCATTTGCCGGAAGGCGATTATGAATATTACAAAGGGACAATTGACAGAATAGAATTTGATGTGTTTGAATAAGCCGTGAAAACATAACATCTTCTCTGATACACTTTAACTTCAACATAAATATTATTTTTATGCCAACTTAATGGTTCAGATAAAAGAATAAGCAAAGATGATGTTGCAAAAAGACAAGCTTTGGAAGATTATCTGATAAGTGGTTTTTGCCGATCCTTCTTTTCAGTTTTACCGTAATGGATGATGCAATAAAACCGCACGGGAATAGTCAGGCCGTTTCAATATACAATCAGACATATAGTGAGAATATTGATCCTGACCATATTGACGACATCATAAAAGATGCAAAAAACGCATACGTTATCATCGACCCTTTCGAGCCGGGAATTGCCGGAACAATTTCAGACATTAAAGCGAATCATAATGAAGTAGGCGGCTATATCAGTATCGGAACCGAAGAGGACTGGAGAGAAGATTTTACCGCCATGAAACCTTTTTCGGTCAGCAGGCAATGGGCAGAATGGGGTTGCGATTGGGTAGAATTTGACAATATGGATCGGTTCTTCGATGATGGCGCTAGACACACTTTTTGAAACGGTACCTTTTCCATCTTCTGTTCGAATGCGCGAGTTTTGTAAACGTTTCCATGAATTTTTATGCATATTTCACAGAAATACATGCAATTATAGTTGTAAAAATTGCGTTGTTTGTAACTTTGATATGCAACCCACTATGGAATTTACAATAATAACACATTAATTAATTTCATGAATCGCTTAATCTTAGCACTCACATGTGCTTTGACTGCCTCTCTGATGCTATTCACGTCAATCGATCTCTCTGCACAGGACAAGGTCGTTTTGACGGGTAAGATCGTCACGGAAGACGGTCAGTCAGTCATCGGAGCAGGTGTCGTGGAGAAAGGAACCTCCAACGGTACGTCAACTGACATTGACGGAAAATTTACAATCACGGTTTCAAAGGATGCGATCCTTACTGTAAGCTGCATCGGTTATGTCGACAACGAGGTGATCGTCGGCGACAGGAACAACCTTGAAATTGTCGTCTTAGAGGACAAAAGGCTTCTTGAAGAGGCTGTCGTGATCGGTTACGGTACCGTCAAGAAGAAAGACCTCACCGGCGCTGTGGCAAACATAGCCGGAGACAAACTCGCCAACCTCCAGACGACCTCGCTCTCACAGGCCCTCCAGGGCTCAATGCCAGGTGTCCAAGTCACAAGAACCAGCGGACTTCCCGGCGCAGGAGCGACAATCCGTGTCAGGGGCATCACAACAATCGGTGACTCAAACCCTCTCATCATTGTAGACGGTATTCCTGTAACATCGATCAATGATGTAGATGTTGACGATATCGAGAACATCAACGTACTCAAGGATGCAGCCTCGGCATCGATCTACGGCGCGCGCGCATCTTCCGGAGTCGTTCTCATCACTACGAAGAGAGCGAAACCAGGGATCTTGAACATCGACTATAACGGAACGTTCAGCGTCATCACAAGGACCACAAAGCCTGTCATGTCAGGTGTTCAGGACTATATGAGGATGATGAACGAGGTTGAGTGGAATGACTCGGGAAACACCCCTGGCGAAGAGTATCGTATCTATCCTCAGGATGTCATAGACAACTACTACTCCCTCAACGCTCAGGACCCTGACATGTATCCTATCACTGATTGGGATGCGCTCTGCGTGAACAAGACGGCGCCTCGACAGAAGCATCGCGTTTCCTTGACATACGGCAACAATGTCATCAAATCAAGGGCAATGCTCTCATACACAAAGGAGGATGCCCTGTATGACGGAAGAAGCGAGGAGGAATTCAACGGCCGTATCAACAACGACATCACGATCAACCGGTTCCTTGCCGCTTCAGTCGACATGCAGTTCCTCCACACAACCTACAGGAACACATCGTACAACCCAATACAGGCAGCTTACAAATATGGTCAGAATAGAGCCGCATTATGGAGCAACGGCACAATTGCCGAGGGTCATATCGGTTCCAACTCATGGGCAAGACTCCATTACGGCGGATTCGACAACTCCTGGAGAGACGTGTTCAATGCCAAGGTATCTCTTACCTTGACTCCGTTCAAGAAGTTCTCCATCCAGGCTGTATTCGCCCCCTCAATCCGGGACAAGAAAGCCAAGACATTCATCAACCAGGTACAATACTACAACATGGATGATGCTGTCACACCGGCAGGCTATGTCGCAGGATGCCAGACCAACAACCTCACGGAAGGAAGAACAGACTCGATGAACCTCACCAAGCAGCTTGTGGCAAACTACTCCCTCGATCTGGCCGACTCACACCACTTCACCTTCATGGCCGGTTACGAGGACCACTACGCATTCTCAGAGAGCCTTTCGGCGGCTTCAGACCATATGGACCTCGCTGATTACCCTTACCTCAGCAGAGGCAATCTCGAGTACAAGACCAATACGGGCAATGCCTCAGAGAACGCATACATGTCATTTTTCGGCCGTTTGACCTATGACTTCAAAGGCAGATACCTCTTCCAGGCAAATGCCCGCTACGATGGATCCTCAAGATTCCACAAAGACTACAGATGGGGATTCTTTCCGTCAGCATCATTCGGCTGGGTGCTCTCCCAAGAGCCTTTCTTCAAGAGTCTCGACCTCTCTGCCGTCAACTTCCTCAAATTCCGCGCATCATACGGTTCACTCGGTAACGAGAAGATCGGCAACTATCCTTACCAGGCCATCATGGATCTCGGTCATGTTGCCATGCACAACGGCGCTGCGCTCGAGTCGGCGATGACAGCAGCCCAGACATCCTACAATATCCTTGACATCACCTGGGAGACAACCAGAACATGGAATGTCGGTGCAGACGCTACGCTCCTCCAAAACAGACTCACCCTCACCGGAGACTATTTCCGCAAGGAGACAGACAATATGCTTCTCGCCCTTGAGATTCCTGATCTCATCGGTTACGGGAACCCTGACCAGAATGCCGGCAAGATGCACACCAGGGGTTGGGAGGTCCAGGCAGGATGGAACGACAGGATCGGCAACTTCATATACGCGCTCTCTGCCCACCTCTCTGATTACAAATCGGTCATGGGCAACCTTTCAGGTATCGTATTCGACGGGGCCAACATCATCAAGGAAGGCAGTGAATACAACGAGTGGTATGGCTACAAGTCAGCCGGCCTCTTCCAGAACATGGATGACATCGCTTCATCAGCCCTTCTCAACTCCAACGTCAAGCCGGGAGATGTCAAGTATGTCGATATCTCGGGTGCGGACGGAGTGCCTGACGGCAAGATCTCTCCTGAATACGACCGCGTTCTTCTCGGAGGTTCCCTTCCTAGATACCAGTACGGTGGAAACATCAACCTCGGTTACAAGCACTTTGATTTCACACTCACATTCCAGGGCATAGGAAAGAGGACATGCAGACTCACCGATGATATGGTATATCAGACAGCACAATGGCACAACCTTCCTAAGTTCTACGCTGAGAACAGATGGTCAGAGTTCAATACTCCTGAACAGAACGAAACTGCAAAATACCCGCGTCTCTCACAGCTTCAGTACAAGGGCAACAACTTTGCGATGTCAGACTTCTGGCTCTTCGACGGCTCATACTTCAGAATCAAGAACATCGGCCTTTCCTACACGGTGCCGAACGCTCTTCTCAAAAAGATTGATGTATCAAAGATGCGGATCTACACATCCGTTACTGATCCCTTCACCATCGACCACTTCCCTGAAGGCTTCGATCCGGAGGCATCCGTCAGCGCATACATCGCAAGAACTTTCAACTTCGGTCTTCAGATCACCTTTTAGCCAATTATCATGAAAAAGATACTGACAATAATCATTTCTCTTCTGACCATATTTATGATGGCTCCATCCTGCGAGGTGGAGAAATCAGGCGAGGAGGAAATATATCAGAAGCCCACTGTCACAATTGAGGCTCCGACAGACTCCATTCCATCAGAGGGAGCCACAGTGTCTGTGGTTGTGAACTCAGATGTGAACTATACCCTTGTCATTCCTTCAATAGATAAAACTTGGCTGAGCGCCAACACAACCTCCGGTACCGCAGGAAAGACAGTCTTCAGCATCACGGCCGCGAAGAACGAGACCTCTCTCGACCGCTACTCAAGAATCACACTGATCGATGAAGACAACTATTTCCTCAAGTCATTCGGCATCCTCCAGGCAACCTCATACAAACAAGAAGAACCGATTCTTGAGGTATACTCATTCTCAGCCTCACCTCTCAATCTGTCATTCACAAACGAAGGAGGGACACTGACAGTAACTGTCGTCGGAAATGTCAACTGGACAGCAACCTGTGACAATGCCGCATTCACAATCTCCCCTGCATCAGGAGAAGGTGCCGGCGAGATCACAGTAACAGCAGCGGAGAACACAGGTGACGCAATCGACGCGACCCTCACAATCTCTACGGACAACACCAACGTCCAGACCGCAAGATCTTTTGCTGTTGCAATCCATCAAGATGCAGCCCCTGTCGCTCCGTCAAACAAGGTCCTCGCAGAGTGGAAGTTCAACACGACTGAAAAAGACGCTCTTGCGGTCCACTTCACAGAGAATGCAAAAGATCCGACAGCAAACCTTCCCGGCAATGGCGGATTCTATATCGCCCCTAACGTAAGCGGTATCGGCATGATCGAATACTATAACGGCATAGACAAGAAGAGCATCAATCCCAAGAACAGGGTCAAGAGAGCCATCGGTGCTTACGGAGAGCCTGTATTCTACGGCACATGGAAGGATGACTACATCCTCTTCACCGCGGAATCAGAAAATGATCTCGCCGCGAACACCAAAGTCCACATCTTCTTCACAATGCGCGCAAGTCACGCCCAAGCAATGAGATACTGGAAAATCGAATACCTTGACGGAACAGAGTGGAAAGTGGCAAAAGCTACCACAAGCAAGACCGTGGGGGAGGAGACCTTCGACTATAACATCGAACTCCCTTACAACACAGGTGCCGAACAGGTGGAGCAGAATGTGGAGATCGACCAGACCGTTACGCTCTCCGCATCCGCAAAGACTGTACAGTTCAGAGTGACCTGCGTATCTACAGCGATGGCAGACGGAAGCGGGCTGCTTGAGAGCCTGGCAGGAAGCTATGTCGTCAGACTTTCCGGAGAGGATGCGAACGCAGCGACACCCTACCTCAAAGCAACGAGGTGCCCTATCATTGAAGTTGTAGAATAAAACTATTGGTCATGAAAGTATTCAAACACACAGTATTGCTTCTCATGGCTGGAGCCATGATAGCAGGATCCTGCCAGAAACTCGACTTGGACCCGCTTTCAGAGGGTTCATCGGAGAACTGGTTCAACAACGAGCAGGAAATCTCAATGGCCCTGAATGCTCTCTATGCGCCTAGTCTTTGGAATTTCGAGGCACGCAGAGCTTACAACACAGACCGCTTCTCGGATGACTGGAACCAGAGAGTATACCTCTATGACTGGCTTGCCGGTACAATTACCGGAGAATGGGGAGACACGGAAAGCCTCTGGGCAGCTTCCTACAAGGGTGTGGCAAGAGCCAATACCATCCTTTATTCTCTTGAAAAAGCAGAAGGTCTCGTGGCTGACAAAAAACTTGAACAGTATGCCGGAGAGGCAAAGTTCTTCAGAGCCTGCTTCTACTCATACCTCGTCTTCGCTTACGGAGATGTGCCTTACTATACAGGCTACATCACCCTCGAAGAGGCCTACAAGATGGGACGTATCAACAAGGAGACAGTCCTCGAGGGCATATATAGAGATTTTGACGAGGCGGCACAGGTTCTCCCTGAAAGATATGTTGGAACAAGACGCATCACCAAGGGCGCGGCATATGCCTTCAAGGCCAGGATCGCCCTTTGGATGAACGACTGGAAGACCTGCCGTGATGCTGCCAAGGCATGTATCGACCTCGGTACATACTCCCTTTCTCCTGACTATCGCGAGATATTCCTCTCAAAGACCAAGGACTGCGAGGAGGTCATCTTCGACCTTCCCAACAGCAACGCCCTCGGCCTGCTCGCTCCTCAGGCCATGAAATCCTTCATTCCTAGAAACAATGGCGGCACAAATGGCGCGCAGCCTTCATGGGAACTCTTCTTCGCATACCCTTGCACGGACGGAAAGATGGTTGACGAGTCTCCGCTCTGGGATCCTGCCGACCCGTTCAAGAACAGGGATCCTAGGCTTTCCGAGGTCTGCCTTCCTTTCGGCGAAATGCTCGGCGGCATCGTATACGACCCAAGGCCAAGCGCGAAGAAGGTTCCCACCGCTGATGGGGTCATGGTCAAGAACAAGGACAACAAGTCTGTTGACCAGTATGCATCATACAATGGTCTCACACTGAAGAAAGGCATCGATGAGGAATGGCTAGATGACTATTACACCGATGCAAGCATCATCATCATGAGATATGCAGATGTCCTTCTAATGTTCGCTGAAGCAAAGATGGAGCTTGGCGAGATCGATTCCGGCTGCCTTGCTGCCATCAACAAGGTAAGGGCAAGGGCATACAAGGTAGATTACACCAATACTTCAGCCTATCCTTCTATCACTGAGACAGACCAGGCCAAACTCCGCCGCATCATCAGGAACGAGAGGCGTATCGAGCTTGCATGGGAGAACAGACGCTGGGAGGATCTCATCCGCTGGAGACTCTGCGGGAAGGCGCTTACAACACCTATCTACGGTACCCCTTCAAACGCCAAGATGGCTGAGAACGAGGCCACAGGATACTGGCTCTTCCCTAAGGACATCCGTCCAAAGATTGACAAGGACGGCATCGTTGACTGCAGCGCGTTCCTTGACGCGGGATATGCCCAGATCAATGTCCGCAGAGGATTCACAGAAAGACAATATCTCTTCCCGATACCTACAAAAGAGCTTCTTGTCTGCGACAGACTCGTTCAAAACGAAGGTTATTAAAGATGATTATGATAAAGAACAGAAGAATGCTTGCTCCCCTGCTCATAGGAACCGCACTTGCGGCTTCCTGCTGCGAGGGCAAGAATCCTGATCCCGCCAAAGTCGATCCTCCGGTAGTTGAGACTCCTGATGAGGCAAAGGTCGGCAGCGTGCTCCCTGCCTGGAAGGAAGGCTATCTTGACATCCATTTCATTAATGGAGGCCGAGGCGAGAGCACGTACTGCATATTCCCTGACGGCACGACAATGCTGATTGATGCCGCAGGCGCGCCTAAGAAGAACGAGATGGATCCTCCTGGTGTCGCTCCGAAACCTTCGGAGAACATCTCCAGCGGCCAGGTGATCGTCAACTACATCAACCACTTCATGCCGGCCGAGGCTGGAGGGAAGATCGATTATTTCTTGGCGACACACTATCACTCAGACCATATCGGTGCCGTGACAACAAAGACATACACGATTCCGATGACGGTCGGACTTGGCTTCTACGATAACGGAATCGGTGCTGTCGGCACCAGAATCCCTCTGATGAAAGTAATCGACCGAGGCGACAGCAAGGACCGCCCCTCGACCGACACTTATCCTTCTTCAACCGTATACAACAATTACCTTTCCTTCATCGACTGGTCAACCAAGAAATATGGCACGACAAGGGAGAAGATGAGGGTCGGATACAACGACCAGATTGTCATGAAGAAGAATGCCGGGGATTATCCTTCATTCAAGGTGATGAACATCGCCGCAAATGGTGACGTGTGGACCGGAAGCGGGAATGAATCCTCTTCTGAGATTCCAAGCACAAAGGAACTACTCGCCAATTACTTGGACAACCTCCCCTCAGGCAATATTCTCAGTTGTGTCATCAAGATCTCCTACGGCAAATTCGATTATTTCACCGGAGGTGACATCCAGTACTCAGGAAGGAGCACCTACTCCTGGAGGGATATCGAGGCTCCGATCGCAAGGGTGACAGGTCGTGTAGAGGCAATGAAGGCCTGCCATCACGCCACATCCAACACCAACAGTGACGCGCTCTTGTCCGCGCTCAAACCGGACGTCGTCCTGGGCGGTGTATGGAGAAGCGTGCAGCCGAATGCGGCCACCATCAAAAGAATGTACACCGCAAACAGCAGGATGGACATATTCCTGACAGCCATCGGTGATGACGCGAAGAGCGAATTGACATCATATATGTCAAAATTCGGCTCCATAGAAGGCCATTACGTAATAAGGGTCAACAAGGACGGACAGTACAAAGTCTATACCCTTGATGACACAAACGAAAAATACTTGGTCAAGAAAATTAGCGGTCCATACAAATCAGAGTAAAGATGGATAGAAGAGACTTTTTAAAATCCTCGGGTTCGCTGACGCTGGCGGGTCTTGCTACTTCAATGATACCCTCATGCGCAGCCGGTTCGTCAGACAAGGGTAAACTTGCAAAGTTTGAAGTGAAAGACAGTTTCAGGACTCAGGTGCTTGTTGTTGGAGGCGGCCCCTCTGGAATCACAGCCGCGATCGCTGCCGCAAGGCAAGGCATGAAGGTCATGCTCGTCGAGCAGGGCGCATGCCTCGGTGGAATGGCCACCAGAGGTCTGGTCCAGCCATTCATGACCTGCTATGACATGAGCGGCGAGCAGATGATCATAAGAGGTCTCTTCGAAGAGATCGTTGACAGAATGGTTGCCATGGGAGGAGCCATCCATCCAAAGGACGTACGCTGGGAGACCCCGTATACAGCCTGGATGAAGGAGGGGCATGACCATGAAACCCCGTTTGACCCTGAGATAATGAAGGTTGCCGTTGAGCGAATGACCCTCGAATCCGGTGTGAAGATACTCTATCATGCTGCTTTTGTCACCACGGAAACTAAGAACGACAGAATCGATAAGGTCGTGCTCCTCACCAGGAAGGGCCTCGAATCTGTCACCGCTGATTTTGTGATAGACACAACAGGTGACGGCGATGTCAGCGCTTCGGCAGGCGTCCCTTTCTACTACGGAAACGGAGAAGGAGGCGTGCAGCCTTCCACCCTCTTCCTCAGACTCAACAACGTCGAATCTGACAAGCTCATAGCGGATGTGGAGTCGCATCTTGGTGAGTTCAGAAGAGTGAACGGCGTCAGCTACAGGGCGCTGCACTGGTTCGTCGAGAAGGCCGAGAATAATGGTGAGTGGGACATAAAAAGAAAGTCGGTCAATCTTCACAAATGCGTCCGCGAGGATGAGTGGAGCGTCAATGTGACACGTATCCTTGACGTGAACTCCCTTGATTCAGAAAGCATGACAGCAGGAGAGATAGAGGGCCGCAGACAGGTGGAGCAAGTGGTCAACTTCTTCCACAAGTATGTGCCGGGATGCAAGAATGCGACCCTGATGAAGACCGCGGAGACACTCGGCATACGTGAGTCGCGACACATCATCGGAGATTTCGTGCTCAATGCTGAAGACCTTCTCAACGGCGTTGTTCCTGAGGACAGCATCCTCCTCGCTTCCAATTCAGTCGATGTCCACGGAGGACAGGGCGCTACAAATACCACCAACTATACCCTTATGAAGAACGGCAACTGGTATGGTGTGCCTTACAGAGCTCTTGTTCCTAAGGAAATCACCAACCTTCTCGTTGCAGGAAGACCCCTGTCGGCAACTTCAGACGCCGCCGGAGCGGTGCGCGTGATGCCTCCTTGCATGGCCATGGGCCAGGCTGCCGGCATCGCGGCTGCCCTTTGCATCAAAGAGGGAGGCAAAGCCGCAAAGGATGTAGACATGGAGCATCTCCTGAAGACACTCAAGGACAACAAAGCATTCCTCGGATAATATGGATTCAAATCGCGTTAGAATAAAGGACATAGCCAAACATCTAGGAATTTCGGTGGCCACCGTTTCCAGAGCGATGAGCGAAGGGACCAGTGCGAGCGAGGAGACTAGGAGGAGGGTGGCGGCCGCGGTGAAGAAATTTGGGTATCATCCCAATTCCGAGGCCAAGGCGCTCAAGACAGGAAAGACACAGACTATAGGTGTCATCGTCCCCGAACTCAACACCAAGTACACCATCCAAGTTATAAGGGGCATTCAGGATTACTGCTATGACAGGGGAATAAAAGTGATCATGGCCGATTCCAACGAGGATCCCGCAACTGAAAGGCGTAACATGCTCCTCATGAAGAAGTTCAAGGTTGACGGCCTGGTGGTCGCTGAATGCGGCACCCAAAATCATGATATGTTTAAGGAAGTCATGTCTGAAGGGATGCCTATGGTGTTCTATGGGCGGATACCTCACAAACTTGACGTCTCAATGGTGCTGGTGGATGATTACGCGATGTCGTTCTTCATTGTTGAAAAGATGATTCTTGCAGGAAGGAAGCGCATTGCCTACATCAATGGACCCAAGGATATCTACAACTCGGAAATGAGGGCCAAGGGTTACAGGGACGTGCTTGCCAAATACAACCTTCCAGTACTGGATGAGCTCCAGGTAGAAGGCGGATTGACCATCGAGGATGGAGAGAGGGCGACAGAAAAACTCCTCTCGAGGAATGCGACTTTCGACGCCATTTTTTCTTTCACGGACAATCTGGGCATCGGTGCCATGAGAACGCTGATGAGCAAGGGCATGAAGATTCCGGAAGACATTTCCGTGGCTGGATTCGCCGGAAACGAACTCGCCAACGGAGTTTACCCCAAACTCACCACTGTCGTTCCTCCTATGTTCGAGATCGGAAGGAAATGTGCTGAAATCATACTGCAGAAGATCAAGGACCCTTCCAAGAAGAACGAAACAATTATTATGAATGCAACAATTAAATTGGGAGACTCCATAAAATAACTTGAAATGGACAGAAGAAATTTCCTTAAGACCAGCGGAGTAACCGCAGCGGCATGCCTTGCAGCAACAAGCCTGAACTCATGTTCCGGCATTTTAGACGGAACAAAGGACATCAGCATCAAAGATGTGAAAGATTCATACAAAACCCAGCTGGTAGTCGTTGGCGGAGGCCCTGCCGGTGTATGCGCCGCGATTGCAGCCGCGCGCAAAGGCGTGAAGGCGATGATACTTGAGCAGGGAGGCTGTCTCGGAGGTATGGCCACAAGGGGCCTTGTCGCGCCTTTCATGACATGTTACGACACTGAAGGTGAGCAGCAGATCATCAGAGGCCTTTTCGAGGAAGTTGTTCAACGCATGGTGCAGCTCGGAGGAGCCATTCACCCTCGCGATGTGCGTGCCGGAAGCCCCTTTACAGCATGGATCACCCAAGGCCACGACCATGTCACTCCTTTCGACGCCGAAGTCCTGAAGTACGTTCTCGACCGGATGGTGATTGAAGCCGGTGTGAAGGTGCTTTTCCATGCATCCTTCGTCAAGCCGGTTCTCCGCGGCTCGAAGATTTCCAAGATCATCATCCTTACAAGAAGCGGCCTGGAGTCCATTGCTGCTGACATTTTCGTCGATGCGACCGGTGACGGCGACCTGGCTTTCCGCAGCGGGGTGCCTTGCGAATACGGCAATCCCGAGACCGGACGAGTACAGCCTGCAACCCTCTTCTTCCACATCAATAAGGTCGATTCAGACAAGCTCATAAAGGACGTAGAGGACCACCTCGACACCTTCCACAAAAAGGATGGAGTCAGTTACAGAGCCCTCCACTGGCATGTGGCAGAGGCTGAGGCCGCTGGAGAATGGAGCATCGCCCGCAAGAGCGTCAACATCTACAGAGGTGTGAAACCTGACGAGTGGGCCGTGAACTGCACCCGCATCAAGAATGTGGATGCCACGAACTCGGAGAGTCTTACCGACGCTGAATTCGAAGGACGCAGGCAGGTCAACGAGCTCATGAACTTCTTCCACAAATACGTTCCCGGCTGCGAAGATGCCACCATCAAGGGCTCCGGTGCGACTGTCGGAATCAGGGAGTCAAGGCACATCAAGGGCGATTACGTCCTCGATGTTGACGATCTGCTCAATGGAGTCGTTCCTGAGGACAGCATCCTTCTCGCTTCCAATTCAGTCGATGTCCACGGACGTGGCGGGGACTATTCAACAGAATATATCACCGTAAAGAACGGACGCTGGTATGGTGTTCCTTACCGCTGTCTTCTTCCTCAAGGGGTGGACAATCTCCTTATTGCCGGAAGGTCGCTCTCGGCCACTTCGGATGCCGCGGGCGCAGTCCGCGTCATGCCTCCTTGCATGGCCATGGGACAGGCCGCCGGCACAGCAGCAGCTCTTGCGATAAAGGGTGGATGCGGCCCACGTGATGTGGATGTGGCGCAGCTGATCCAAGATCTCAAGAGCCAGGACGTCTTCCTAGTATAAACCGCACAACAAAAAAAAGACCTATATGAAAAAAATTCTGACAACAATCACGGCAGCATTTGTGCTTTTGTCGTCCCTTGTCTCAGCTCAGGACAACTCTGCGTACATTCTGACACCGAAGGCACCGGACACGCCTCGCATCAACGGCCCCAAAGTATATGGCGCGAGCCCTGATGCAGACTTCCTTTTCAAGATCCCGGCAAGCGGCGAACGTCCTATGAGGTTCAGTGCAGAAGGTCTTCCTGAAGGCCTGAATCTCGATCCCGAAACCGGAATCATCTCCGGCAGTGTAAAAAAGGCCGGCGAATACAAGACCACGCTCAAAGCTGAGAACGCCAAAGGCCAAAACGAGCGTGAATTCCGCATCGTGATCGGCGACAAACTCGCCCTGACCCCTCCTATGGGATGGAACTCGTGGAACTGCTGGGGCAACAGCGTCAGCCAGGAGAAGGTGCTGAGCTCAGCGAATGCCATGCTCGAGAAAGGTCTCGATCAGTACGGATGGAGCTACATAAACATCGACGACGGCTGGCAGGGACTTCGAGGAGGCAAATACAACGCAATCCAGCCCAACAGCAAGTTCCAGGACATGAAGGCTCTCGCCGACTACCTCCATTCCAAGGGTCTCAAACTCGGCATCTATTCCGGCCCGTGGGCCGGAACATACGCCGGTCATATCGGTACCACATGCGATAATGCCGAAGGCAAGTATTGGTGGGTAGAGAAAGGCATCGTTGATGAGTATTGGAAGCTGGATCGCTCGAAACTCAAACGCGACAGCCTCTGGTATTTCGGGAATGTCTCATTCGCCCGTCAGGACGCCCGGCAATGGGCGGACTGGGGTGTCGACTACCTCAAGTATGACTGGAACCCGAATGACGTATATTACCTGCGCGACATGCACGATGCCATCAAGGCAACAGGTCGTGACATCATTTACAGCATCTCCAACTCCTCTTCTATCGCAATCGCTCCCTACCTGACCCGGTACGCGCAGTGCTGGCGCACGACAGGAGACATCCGCGACACATGGGAAAGCATCTGCAATATCGGTTTCGGAGGGCAAGACCGTTGGGCAGGATACAAGCGCCCCGGCAACTGGCCAGATGCAGACATGCTCGTTGTGGGCAAGGTCGGATGGGGACCGCAGACACACTGGAGCAAACTCACCGCTGATGAGCAGTATACTCATATCACACTGTGGAGCATACTCTCTTCCCCCCTGCTGATAGGCTGTGACATGGCCGAGATGGATGATTTCACAATCAGTCTTCTGTGCAACAATGAAGTGATAGATGTCAACCAGGACCCTCTTGGCCTTCAAGCATCACGCATCTACGGGGATGACACCTATGCGACCTACCTCAAGACACTTGAGGACGGCAGTGTCGCAATCGCATTCTTCAACCTCTCGGAAACTCCGAAAATGATCGGCATCATTCCTTCCAGGGTGGGTCTGCTGGGACGCCAGGTTATCCGCGACCTGTGGCGCCAGAAGGATATCGGTGAGATTACTGACCACAACGAGAGATGGGAGACTGAGGTAGCGCCTCATGGCGTCGTCTTCCTTAAATTCTCCCCTGGAATCGAATTCGTGCATCACATTGGACGTGTAAGGAGTTGATAACTTCATAAAGCCCGCATCCACTGAAATTCATCAAAATACGGCCTTTGTACGTCAAAATAGATTGCGGTTCCATGTTGAAAGGGACTCGGACAACATCGAGCAGACGACCGTCACGCAAGTCAAAAACAGCAAATCCTGTACCCTCGGACGAAGGGTTGCGAGGAGTTCCTCCGAAAGATTGATAGAGTTTGCCGTCACTTATGCTTGCTCCTTGATATATGGGGAAATATTTTTCCAAGGAGAAAGTCCTGACAGCATCGGAATCCCGATATGTAATATCTCCTTCCGATACTTTCGGCAGTGGAAATTCAGAAATAAAGAAGCGGTTGCCGGAGGCATTAATTTGTTTAATCTCTCTCCTCATATATACAATGACACCCCGCTCGGAATCAATGACAGCCTGCGATCCGCCATAATCACCGGAAAGGCGGAAATGGATTGTCTGGACAATACGGGTCCCCTCCGGTGTTACGCTTTCCACATAACAGGCGGTATTTGTCAGATCTCCGGACACATAGAGTAGAGAGTCGTGGAAATTCAGATTACCGCAATGGTTCGAAGTGATCTGGCAACCAAAAGGGAATTCCGCAATTTTTCTGCCTGTCAAATAATCGTAGGTACGGCACAAGCCGGAATCATATCCTACATACACAACGTCATTCAAAATAGAGAATGACTGCATTGGACGGCCGTTGTATTCTTTTTCAATATTGAAGAGGAAATTGCAGGCAGGTTGGGCCATAATGCGAAAGGCTGTTGCAACTCTGCCAAGGTAATAATCCTTGAAATCCCCCCATTTATATAGTCTGTCCCCCACGGCTGTGAGCGGCAGCTCGATTGCTTTTTCATGAAGATAGAAGCGTACCAGCGGCTGTTTGCCATCCTCTTCGCTTCTGAATAGAATCATCTGGATATTTCCCGCCATCGGCATCCTCCAATTCTTGAAAACTTCCTTTATTCCGGCATACGAGCCGGCTTTTTTATTCCAGCCTTCAATTTCCATCAAAGTCAGAAGGCCGTTAAGTGTCATATCATGTCCGAATCTCAAGCGCACTGAAGGTCCGGCGATCTTGATGTCGGCATCGGAGGTCATGATCATTTCCTCAAGCAATGGATAGCAAACGGCATAACGTCTGTCATTGCCCGGGAAACCCGCTGAAGCCTGATGGAAACAGTTGATGTTGTCCATTTCCCAAAGAAGTTGCGTTTCCGTTTCAGAGAAGAGTCCGGCAAACGACGGAGCCTTGAAATCGAGACAGGGAAGATTATTGATAATACTGAAGAGCCTTGCTTCAAAAGTCCCTATTGGAATTGAACTGCAAGAATATCCACTTTTGAAGAGTTTCATTTCGAAAGGAACCGTGTCCATCAAAGAATCGCAATAGGCCCGGAAATAAGGCTGCCAGGATGCCTCCGAAGACAGGTTTTGTTGGTCGCAAGGCGCAAGGCAGGCAAAGGGATTGAGAACTCTCAGATCAGCCGTGTCGGCGCGCATTTCAATATCTCCGCCAAGTGCATCACAGAAGGCTTGCATACTGTGGATGCATCGGGGCGTGATGCTTGAGGAGGCCGAAATTTGCGGATGGGTTTTGAAGATCGAGCGAAAACGCTTCTTCATTCTTTTGGCAATCTGCCGCTGTTGCCGCTCTCCCTTCTGAGTCAAAGCACCGGCATTGCCTTCGAAATTCTTGTGGATTGAAAGCAGTTTGTCATATACCTTCTCTCCATATTCCGTCAGATTACCCTTGGCCTCTTCGTATGCAAAAGCATCATAAACGATATCGTACTGATCGGCCGAGGTAAGGAACCTCGCTCCGTGACGTCCGTAATGACTGATTACCCAGGGCCTGTAGCCATCGGGAACGGCGAGTTTTTCCTCCTTTGGAGCAGCATACATGTTGCTGACGCCTGCCGTCCACCCCTGCGCAAGCAAGACGGCGGACAGCAGCATCGCATATAATGAAATGAGAATCTTCTTCACCAAGTTAAAACAATTCATATTTCTATAGTTTTCAGGTACTTACAAAAACAATAGTCCGTGCTGGAGCGCTTGTCTATTTTTCTTCTTTCTTTCCCAGCATACATACAGCCGTACTTACAAGACCTCCGATCGGAGCCCACCAGGGCCAGGCAATGACTACCTTGTGGCCGAACAGGGCAGTAGTGAGGGGGTTCATGATATATGGCTGCATCAGAAGCACAACCAGCAGCCCCACGACAAGGGCGGCAATCACACTCTTTGTATTTCCGCGTTTGGTGTAAATCGCCGTGACGAAGACGCCAAGCATTCCCGCATAAGAGAAGCACATCACACCTGTAGCAAAATCTACGAGATTGAGTCCGGACGCCTGTTGCATCACCGCAGTGAGGATGGCAAAGGCAGTCAGAGCGCCTCCCATAAGAGCAGACATTTTTCTAGACGATGAAATCTGCTCGGCATTCTCCTTTATCTCTTTTCCTCTCTGCTTTCGTATCGGAAGAAACAGGTCTGTCACGAAACTGGAAGCCATGGCATTGATTGCCGAGTTGAAGCTTGAAAGCGCCGCGGCAATCAAACCGATAATCATAAGCCCTCTGGCTCCTGTCGGAATGCAATTTTTAATATACTGCGGGAAAACGTCTCTCGCGTCGGAGAAGAATCCGGAAGCGGCTCCCAGTTCAGGATCGCTGCTGTAATTGATGAAAAGAAGAAGCCCGATTGCCAGAAAAACGAATACAATAGGAATTGCCATCAACTGCGAAACCACCAGTGAAGATCCGGCCTTCCGCACGCTCTGACAAGTCAATTGTCTCTGAACAAATTCATGATCGGTGCTGAACTGCGCAAATTTGAAGATTGCATACGCGAACAATGCGCCTATCAGATTGTACGGCCTTGTAAAATCAAATGTGGGATCGGCAAGCAGCAACTTGTTTCCCTGCGTCCAGCCGGTGAATGTGCCGTCTGCGGCCATTGCATACGCGTCCTGTTGAGGCAATTTCACCATTCCATTGTGCAGTTTTCCGATGATATCGGACAGACTCATATCCAGTGAATTGAACAGCATTACCAGGGCGAAGATTCCTGTTCCGAAAACCAGGAGAATCTGAAGAGCATCAATATATATCAGGCCCTTGATGCCTCCACACATTGTATAGATTGTGCTGACAACACCGAGAATGATGATGGACCATACGATGAACTGGAAATCAATTCCACCGAAACAGATTACGGAAATGGCTATGGCGGCAATAAACAGGCGTGAGCCGGAAGTGAACAATTGGCCCAGAAGAAACATCACGCTGGTCGAACGCTTTGCTGTCTCTCCATATCTATCACCGATATAGCCGTATATGGTTATTGTATTTGCATTGTATAACTTGGGCAAAGCAAGCCAGGCCACAAAGACACCTCCGATTACAGCTCCGACACAACTCATGATGAAGGTGATGTTCGTATTGAAACCAAGTTCAGGAGATCCGACAAAAGTTCCTGCGCTGATGGAGGTTCCTGTCGCAGCCAGAGCAACCAGCCAGCCCGGCATAGAGCGACCTGCGACGAAATAATCTCCAATATTTTTGTTCTTGTTTGAGAAGAACGCGCCTATTGACGTGAGGGTTATTAAGAATAGGGCAATCAGTATCCAGTCAATGAGGTCCATAACTCAGCAATCTTCGCTTCTGACAGCGGTTGTATCAATCAGGGTATATATTTGAGTATAAGGTTTGTTCGGGTCACCGACACCCTTTTTCATCAAAGCCTTAAGTTCATCAAAGAACGAGGGCACAATCTTCGATGGCAGAATGTTGTTTTTCAGACAGACAGAGCATGCCATGCCCACGACCTCTCCCATCATTGCACATGTTCTCATCACCCTTGTTGTGCCAAGAGCCAGATGGCTGACAGAAATATTCCTGCCGGCCATGAACAAATTGAGGACGTTCTTGCTGTAAAAGCAGCGGAAAGGAATAGGATAGAAATCAAGAGGAGCCAGGCAGCCTCGGCTCAGCCATGGATCTTTGAAGCGCTTCTGATTTTCAGGATCGGGTTCGTGATTGTCAATGTACCAAGATGTGGAAACGCAGCCGTCGTCATATATGGTAAAGTTCCTCAAATCCTGCTCTTTCAGCACAAATTCGCCGATAAGGCGACGGCTCTCGCGTTTTCCGGCATAGAAAGACAGCCACTTCAAAGCAGTTTTGTCATATTCCCCTTTGAAAGATGAATGGTTTTTGATATATGCCCAGTTCGAATAAGCCACATACATTCCATAATCACGTATCTTTTCAGCATCCGCAATTTGGTCATCCTTCATTCCGACCTCCCAATACCATTGTCCACGTCTGACCTTCTGCACCGTATCCTCATCTATCTTGAGCCCCCAATCAATATCCGGGAAAATCTGCTTTTCATTTTCTTCTTCGGAATACCATAGTACCGAGGCTCCCAAGGTGATTCCATCTGCAGTTTCAGGGGCTGACGGCTCGTCATATTCGCTTTTTGCCTCCCTGCCCATTGACCATTCCGCTCCTGCCAGCACGCCGAGAGTAGCATCGCCCGTACAGTCCGCGAAGAAGTGACCCGACACTTTTATGGTCCTGTAATCATCAACATTTGTAGCAATTACGCTGCTGATTATGCTGGAGTCAGATTTGTCGACAGAAGACACTTTATATCCAAGGAAAAGTGAAATGTTTTTTTCTTTCAGTATAATATCAAGTTTCTTTTCGTCCTCATAAATGTCGGCAGGCCTTGCATTACCCTTTCTTGACGGTGCAAACTCATTCAACAGATATCCGAGAGCGGGGAAAGGACCTATATTGATCCGGCCTCCAAGCCCAACCCTGACCTCGGACGAATTGTTGCCGCCAAGGACCTTTCTGTCCTGAATCAAGGCAACTTTATGTCCGAGTCTTGCGGCGGACAGAGCAGCGCACATACCGGCAACACCTCCTCCCGCAACAACAAAATCAAAGGTTCCCTTATCTTCCGGAAGAACCGGAATATCCAGCAGACGTTTTCTCAAGGTATTGATATCCTCAACCGGAGCACCGGGATGCAGCGTCAGCAGAATCGAGTCGAAACGACCTTCAAAGCCGGTCAGGTCATGTACGGAAATAATGTGATTGCCTTTTGAAAGATGCACGGTTCCCCCTTCCTGCCAGTTCCATTCCGCAGAACCGGAACCAAATGTGTTTTCAATGGGGACAGAGTCAATCGACAAATTAAAAATGCCGGGAGCGGAATCCGACCAATATGCAGTCCAGTTCCTTGTCCTGACATAAATGTGATACTCGCCTTCTTTCTCAACGAAGAATGAAGTAGAGGCATCGTCAACAGGCTTGCCCAATCCGTGGGCCAGCAGATAACTGGACCCCATCACATCCATGAATTGAGAGTCGGAAATCCATCCTCCCAGATTATCAAAGGACGATCCGCACAGCAAGATTGAGCCGGTTCTGCCACTTTGTGATGAGGCAGAAGATAAACCCAATACAAATTTTGGAGCTATTGTCTTGCACATACTGCCTTGCTGTCCGGTTATCATATTGTGCAGCATTTCAAATGAATGCTGCGCGACAAGTTTTGTCGGCTGATATACATAGGACAGTTTTGGATTGTATATTTCAGCATTGTCTCCCTGATCAAAACCGACGACTGCAAAATCGTCAGGAATCTTGTACCCCAGGTTGTTGATTGCTGCAATACCTTTTATTGTCAGCAGATTGGAAGGGAAAATCAGGGCATTCACACCTCTCTCCCGCGCTTCCCTTACAGCATCAATCATCCCTTCGTCGACGGATTCTTTCCTGATGATATTATCTTTGACATACTGGCCGAGACCATTGTCAAACATCTCATCTTTATAGCCCTGAAAACGCTTTAGAATAGTCGGAATGTCAGTCTGATAACGGATCATTTCAATCTTCTTGTGACCATTGCCGATCAGGTGCCGGGTCGCTTGCCTTCCGGCATTCTCGTTATCCATCATCACTCGTCCCACGCCCTTCGCGCTTGCCAAATCCCGATCAATCAAAACAACAGGGACAACATTGGCAGCTATTTCAGAAATCTGTTGTTCGGTGTGAGCGCAAGGAGCCACAATGAGTCCATCAACGCCGGATGCAATGAACTTGTTGATGAGTTGAGACATTTTTTCGGGGTTGTCGTCAGTAGACCCGAAGATTGAAAGATAACCTGCTTGGGCAGAGATGTTTTCAAGATGGCGGCATATGTCGCTGAAGAAAGTGTTGGCAATGTCAGCGACAATTATTCCAAGTGTCTTGCTGTATCCCGAACGAAGAGAAGAAGCTGCCATATTCTTGCGATATCCAAGCTTTTTGGCAGCTGCCACTATCTTTTCCGCTGTTTCCTGAGATGCGGAGCAAATATATTCCCCCTTGGGTCCGCGTTTGGCATTCAGCACGAAAGACACAAGAGATATTGAAACGCCCGCTGCTTCTGCAACATCACGAATCGTGACGGTATTTGATACTACCTTTTTCATTTCAATGCAATATTATCCATAAATTTTTAGAAAAAGGCGAAGATGATTATGTAAAACGTTCTACATACGTTCAGACCATAATCCAGATCTCTAATATTTATCGTTTTACTTTAAGAGGAATGATTCTAATGGCCGTTTCTCTCTCTGCGCCGCTTGTACCTCTTGGCTTTCGGCTATCCCAGCCTTGACCCTTCGCAGCGAGTAGCGCTCCTTCTGCGTGCCGAACCACCTGTCGCGATCTTTTCTGGTTGCTGATGGCAGGTGGTCTTGAATATGATTTCTTAGATCGGATTCATTATCTTTGAAGTATGGAAGAAAAATTAACAAAATCAGGCGTAAGAGCGTTTCTGGCACCGCTCCGCTGGATAATTGTTACGGGGAAATTGTTCCCGCCGGCATTCATCTATTCAAACTCCCTTGGATTTTTAACCCTACAGGTGCAGTTCCCTACTTTATCGGACACTCGGGACTTTCAGGCGCTTTGGTATATTACAGTCCGGAAGAGAATATTTATATCGCCGGAACCGTAAATCAGTTGGCATACAATGACCTTTCATTCAGGACAATGATTTCATTGGTTCTACAAATTTTAAAACGACGAATTACCTGCTCCTAAATCTATTTGAAGGGCAACTGATGATTACAAAAACAGACCTTGATAAATTGAATTCTCAAAATCCGAAAGTAAAATACAGATTTGCGAAGGAATTGTTGAAAATCGGTTATCTGTCAGCGGTAGATAAAGACAATAGAGTAGAAGGTCTAATGTCAGATTTGATTCAAATGCTTCACGGAGGTATGTTAATTACATGCAATCATGCTATTTTTGCTCCGGGACTGATTTATCAAAACAAACCGAACTTAAAGGATTTGATTATCAAAGAATTAATTTCAATCCCTCATGACAAGTTTGAAACCGATGCGTGTAAAAACATTGCGACAGAAAAAGTTTTGGAAGCGATCAAGCCGTTTGTTTCAGACATTAAAAATGACCAATCCGTTATGACATTTATAGAGAATGCAACGAAATCGGAGAGAAACGCAACAAAAAAGAAAGCAGAGCAATTATTGAAAAAAATAATTTATCAACCTTAAAAAATAAATAAAATGACATTACAAGAAATCCTCGAATATCGGCGCTCAGTCCGTGACTTCGATGAAGCCAAAGATCTTGACACGGAAAAGGTAAAGCACTGTATCGAATTGGCGACGCTTGCACCGAACAGTTCCAATATGCAACTGTGGGAATTTTATCACATCACCGACCCTGAGATGCTGAAAAAAATATCTCATGCTTGTCTGGACCAAAAAGCAACCGAAACAGCGAAACAAATTGTCGTGTTCGTAACGCGCCGCGATTTACACCGCAAACGCTCAAAGGCTATTTTGGAATTTGAAAAAGAGAATACCGCTCGCAATACTCCACAGGAAAAAAGTCGGTGGAATCAACGTCAATTGTACTACAATCGCTTGATGCCGTTTATATACAGCCGATTTTTCGGACTCCTCGGGGTTTTCAGGAAGATCCTCGCCACATCCGTCAGTCTATTCCGTCCAATGACAACATCCATTTCAGAAAGTGATATGCGCGTGGTCGTGCATAAAACCTGCGGTTTGGCGGCGCAAACTTTTATGATCGCCATGGCGGAAATCGGTTACGATACCTGTCCGCTGGAAGGATTTGACAGCCGTAGGGTTAAAAAGTTGCTCAAACTGCCCTGCAGTGCCGAAATCAATATGGTCATTCCCTGCGGAATCAGAAAAGGGACGTCTGGAATTCGGAGAGAACGGTTTAGAGTACCCTTTGAAGAAGTGTACAGGATTGTAGAATGATCATAAATGAAACGCTCTTTTATACTTTTTTTGACAATCATTTTCTCTCTTCTCAGCTGTGAACGAGAGCCTGACTTTGAAAAAATTGAATATGTCAAATACAACCATCAGCTCTTTGAAGAGAATGTAAAATTAGGAGTGCTCATCAAGCAGGTTTTTAAAGATCTGGAAGCTTCTCCCAAAGAATTGTTGACAGAACTTGGTTATGATGAGCAACAATCCAAAAAAATACTTGACAAACTCAACCTCTATGTCGCGCTTGCAAAGGATTACACGATGCATGGTGTTGCATATAATACAAAAGATCCCCTTGGTAAACCTATCGTAGCATCGGGATTGATCTATTATCCGCAAAAAAGGAAGCCTAAAGGTGTAATCTATATCTCTCCCTTTTTCAAGAACAAGGGCACGAGCGGTACTGACGTACGATACAGTGTAGAAGCAGTATTGGTCGGTATGGGTGATTATGTATGCATAATCCCGGATGGAATCGGACTGGGTGTAAGTTCAAATCAACCGATATCGATCATTCAACACGAAAATTTAGCCGAAACCGCCGCAGATTTATATCTGGCCGCCAAAGAGTTTATTTACAATCATTATCAGTATAAACTGCCTAAAAAAATTACCCTGTTCGGTTATTCTTTGGGCGCTTCCGGCGCCTGGTCGTTGGCTCGATATCTCACGCTTCACAAAGAGTTAAATGTAACTGTGAAAGATATCTTTATCGGAGGAGGTGTCTATTACCCGGAACTCTATGGTAAAGATATATTTGAGACTCGCTATACTGAATATGCCGCCGCGCCGTATGTACTATGGTCATTAGACTATTATGAAAATTTGAATCTCGATTTCACCAAGATCTTCAAAGGCAAGCTGCTGGATGGATTTCCCGAATTATGCGACGGATATAAAGGTGTAAGAGACGTTACAGCTTATATCGGAACCGATCTGAACAACTATTTTGATGAGGATTTTTTAAACAATGAACAAAACCAATATCGTCAATCGGTTATGACCGCATTGGAAAAAAACTCCATTCCCAATGACTGGCTTCCGGAAGGTAAGGTTTTTTTGTACAATTGCTTTACCGACCTGTTCGGCTCTTCGATTTGCGGAGACGCTCTGTATGACTATTTAAAAGAGATAAATGCCGATGTTGAATATATCCATGAGGATATGACACACGAACAAATGATCGTTTACATGGTCATGGATTTCTATAATTATCTCTATCCGGATAAACTGTTCGGTTTACTTTAAAGCCCATATTTTTAGGGAAAAGCAGTAATAATGTAATGCTATTTTAATCTTTCCGTAATCACTTTCTCTGTAGACTTGACTAATTTTGCCTATGTTTTTAACTATGTCAAACAGACAAAGTGATGAATGAAAGTATATTCATAGATTGTATTCGATAGAAGATAACAGTGTCATTAAGTAGCAATGTAATACGAATAGATGAAGAATTATATTGTAGCGTCTATACTTGTTTTACTTAGTGTAAACTCTTATTCTCAAAGTTTCAGCAATTCCGTAAAAGGTGTAGTCAAAGATGCTTTTACGGATGAAATACTGGTCAATGCCACGATCACGCTTACTGTTGACTCCTTGAACTTTTCTACGATTTCCGACAGCGAAGGAAAGTTCATTTTTGAAAAAGTCAGAGCGGGAAGGGTTCGCTTGCAAATCAACTATTTGGGCTACGAGCCCTATTTCGCGAACAACTTGATACTTGCAAGCGGAAAAGCACTTGAAGTTGAAGTAAGGATGGAGCAATCTCCTCAATACTTGACGGAAGTAACCGTCGCGGCAAGAAAACGAGGTGAGGCGAACAACGAATTGGCTTATGTCAGTTCACGCTCTTTTGACGTGAAAGAGACGGAGCGCTATGCCGGGACAAATGGCGACCCTGCGAAAATGGCTTCCTATTTTGCCGGAGTCCAGGCAGCGGGCGATTCGCGTAATGATATCATCATCAGGGGGAATTCACCGCTCGGATTGCTGTATATGCTGGAAGGGATTCCTATTCCCAATCCCAACCATTTTGCCACCCTGGGAACCAACGGCGGCGCCATCTCGATGCTGAATAACAATCAATTGTCAAATTCCGATTTTTTGACGGGCGCAATGCCGGCTCAATATGGAAATGCCACTGCAGGCGCATTTGATTTATCAATGCGAAAAGGCAACAGCGAAAAATTTGAATATCTCGTTCAAATGGGAACCGGCGGTTTGGAAGCGGGCGTTGAAGGCCCGTTTTCCAAAAAACATAATTCGAGTTTTATGATCAATTATCGCTATGCTTTTTTGGAACTTTTCGACAAAATCGGAATAAAATTCAATACGCCCGCCATTCCAAAATATCAGGATTTAACATTCAAATCCGACTTTGAATTCGGTAAAACTTCCCTATCGTTCTGGGGCTTCGGCGGTCCCTGTTCAATGTCGATGAATCCCGATGAAAATGTTTTGAATTACACAAAAAACCTTCGGACGGAAATGGGAGGACAAACGCATGTGGCCGCAATTACAATGAAAAACAGAATAAGCGCGAAATCCAACTTGCGAACTTCCGTTGCTTTTACAAATTCCACATCAAGCGTAGCTGTGGACAGTGTTTTCAATAACAGCAATGATTTTCATTTCTTCGGCGGCGCTTATACTGAAAACAAATTAATCGCGACCACCCAATACAGACATCGTTTCAACCCCAAAAACAGAGTAATTGCCGGAGCGTCTTATATTCATTCATTTATAAATTTTGCCGATAGCGCGAAAATTCAAAATCAATACATCTCCGGTACTAAAAATCGCGGAGACTACGGACTCGCTCAGTTCAATGCACAATACCAACACCGTATCAATGAAAAACTTGAAACAACGTTGGGGGTGTTCTCTCAATTCTCTCTGTTGAATCATTCATTCTCCGCAGAGCCGCGAGCGGCCATCAAGTATTCACCGAATAAGAATAACAGTTTCGGCTTTGCTTACGGTTTACATTCTCAAACCCAACCCGGAAATATATACTTTCACCAAACTTTACTTGATACCACAAATCTTGTATACAAGCAGACCAATACTGATTTGGATTTTTCAAAAAGTCATCACTTTGTTTTGGGTTACAATCTGAATTTCGGAAAAGATTTCAATTTGAAAACCGAGGTCTATTATCAATATTTGTTCGACATCCCGATCGAGAAGGAACGATCACATTATTCAGTCATCAATTATGGCGCTGATTTCTACGAAATTACAAAAGGCGATTTGGTAAATAAAGGCAAGGGAAGGAATTGGGGCCTTGAAATGACAGCGGAAAAATATTTTTCCGATCACTATTATTTCTTGATTACCGCGTCGCTCTTCAATTCCGAATATTTGGCGTCCGACCGTATTTGGCGAAACACCGTTTATAACAGCAATTTCCTCTTGAACGCGCTTGGCGGTTACGAATTCGAACTGCCGAAACAACAAACTATCACAATCAACGGGAATATCGTTTATGCGGGAGGCTTGCGGAAAATTCCGATCGACCTTGAAAAATCCAGAACGGAAACTCATACAATTTACGATTATGAAAATGCCTATAAGGACAAAAATCCGGATTTCTTCAAGGCGAATATCAAGCTCCTCTATCGTGTAAATCTGAGAAAAATGAGTTATGAAGTTGCTTTCGAACTGACAAATATTACCAACAGAAAGAATATTTGGCGAGAAATTTATGACGCCGAAACGCAAACGATAAAAACGGATTACCAAATGGGTATCATGCCCGGCGGTATGTTCAGATTGTATTTTTAGATAACGCTTGGTATGAAACAGTTGTGGTTTATCTTATTCATTTTTTTGCCGGTATCGGCTGGTATCGCACAAAACAATTTGGCGGAAACAGTAAGGGGCAATGTGGTGTCGGGCGACCCTGCCCAGGAGTTAATTCAGGCTTCTATATTCGTGGAAGGAAGCGAACCTGCTTTAGGAACGGTGACGGATGAACACGGCAATTTCGCTTTCAGTGTTCCCGTCGGACGACATAAACTATTGTTCAGCAGCACCGGATTTTTGCCGCAAGAAATCGATGTCTTGGTAAATACAGGCAAAGAGGTGATATTAAACGTGGTGCTGGAACCTTCATTCGAAGAGCTGCAAGGTACAGAGGTCGTGGCAAGTCGAGATAAGAGTCGGCCCATCAACAGGTTAAGCGTTACCGGGGGCAGAACGTTCAGCACGGAAGAGACCTTTCGTTTCGCCGGTTCGTTGGGTGATCCGGCACGCATGGTGCGCAGCTTCGCGGGAGTCATTCCTGCCAACGATTCACGCAACGATATCATCATCAGGGGCAATTCTCCCATCGGTGTTCAGTGGGCGCTCGACGGAGTGGAAATTCCCAATCTCAATCACTTCAATACCGGCGTAGGTATGACGGGCGGTCAAGTTACCATGCTGAATACCAACCTGCTCTCAAATTCGGATTTTCATATGAGCGCGTGGCCCGCTTCCTATGGTAACGCGTTGGCGGGAATATTCGACTTGAAAATGAGGAAAGGAAACAACCAAAAACATGAATTCTGGGCGCAAATGGGATGGAACGGCTTTGAACTGGGTTCGGAAGGTTATTTTTCAAAAAAAAGCACTTCGTCCTATCTGATTTCGTACCGATATTCTATTCCCGATTTGATGGAAAAGATGGGGTTTTATGCAGGTATAACACCGAAGTATCAGGATCTGACTCTAAAACTTGACTTTGACATCAACACGAAAAACCATCTTTCCGTCATTGGTTTGTATGGCAGCAGCGGAATTGATTTTGTGACTTCGGAAGTAGAAATGGTTGAATTTGATGAAAATCTACTTGGGCAGTTTGATCAACGTATCAAAATCGATGCGAAAACATTTGTTCTTGGAGCAACGCACACCCTTGATTTTACGCCGAAAACAAAACTAACCACATTGCTTTCCTTTGTAAGGAGCGATACCCATATGCCTGTAGATACAATGTCTCTGAAACAGCCGGATGCCGAATGGCAAACGTTGTGGGATGAGCAGGCTCTGGAAAATAAATATTCGCTCTATTCAAAAATAGAACACCGATTTTCTTACGCTTCGCTGATAGAAGCAGGCGTGAAGTATGACTTGTATGATGTAAATTATTTGGAAAAAGAATCCTTTGATGATGAAAGGGGACTTTTTACCAATGTCGATGAAAAAGGAGCTTTCAGTCTTTGGAGAGCCTATGCGCAATATCGGCAAAATGTAACATCGAAATTGCTGCTGACGGGCGGTTTGCATGGGATGTATCTTGATCTGAACAAAACTTCCGCGCTTGAACCCCGTTTGGGTATCCGTTACACGCCTGCCGCGAAACACACTCTTGCATTGGCGGGCGGACTATACAGCCAGATGATTCCCCGCTCATTCTATTTTATCAGAACGCTTGATTCGTACGGCAATATAGAACACAGCAATAAGAAATTGGGATTTATGAAGAGCGCGCACGTCGACTTTTCATACGATTGGGGTTTCGCCCCCGATTGGCATATCAAAGCGGAAACTTACTTCCAAAGACTTTATAATATTCCTGTAAAAAACGACCCGGATGAAACGTATACGATCCTGCAGGCGGGTGGAGCAGGTGACAATGTAATTATGCGGGAAGGAAATCTGGTCAATAAAGGAACGGGGAAAAATTACGGGGTGGAATTCACCGTCGAAAAGTTTATGAGCAACAATTACTACCTGTTGTTTAATTCCACGTTTTACCGTTCGACCTACACAAACGGATTCAATAAAAAAGAATGGAGTACCGTCTTCGACGGGAAATATCTCTTCAATCTCGCTTCGGGATATGAACTGCCGCTTAAAAAGGGGTGGACGCTATTTGTTGATGTAAAAAGTTCATTGGCAGGCGGCACGCGCTATACCCCCGTATTCGAGGAGGAGAGTAAACAGCAGCGCAAATTGGTGTTCGACAACAGCCGGGTGAATGCGTTGCAACTGCGCGACTATTTCAGAACCGACTTGCGAATAGGATATAGAAAAAACAAGAAGAAGTTCACAGACGAACTGTCTCTCGATCTGCAAAACCTGACAAACCGGAAAAATATTTACGGCCTTTCATTTGACCTTGACAAAGGTGTCTATTCAGAGATCCTGCTGCAAGGATTTATGCCGATGGTAACGTATCGGATGAATTTTTCATTGTAAGGGCCCCATACCTGACACTGCCGGCGTGGAAAGTGGTTAGCGAAAACCGAATCGATATTTAGGGAGTTTGATTTTTATGACCTGTACCGGAAGACCATTGAAAACACGGAACTTGGACGCAAGCCCTACTTCACACCGGAGGATAAGCCGCCTTTCGGTAATATTGCCGAAGTGTACAAGGAAACGGCTTCCTGTGGGATCTGCGTGTACACCTTGAACCAAAAAAGGGGCTGTGCTGGCGATTCCAATCCGAGGTGTGCACGAAATCGTTCTCCAATGCGCTGTGTTTGTACACCTTATGTTTGTATACTCCGTCGTAACCCTCGTGCTTCCTGCCCGATAAATTGCTGTCAAGTTGCGGCCAGAGGCGTCGTAGGCGTAGGTGGTGCTGCCCTATTTCAACCTCTCCGACATACTTTTGGGAAACACTCTCGCTTGATTGCCTATGCACGACAGCCAATATGGTCTAAGAGGTAATTGATAAGTAATCTAGAATCATAAGAATCGGCATTCTACAGATACTGGATGCTGATTTCAATTTGGTGCTGAAAATACTCTATCACCAAGTCATTAATTTTCCACCGCGGCGATGACTTATGCTCCCCAAGGGCTTTCAAAATGAGATCGCAGCAAAACTCGTCACTAAAGGGTTTCTGTTTTGATTGACCTACCTCCTTCCCCATCGATTGTGCCAGACACTATAGGCGTGATGCCTAGGAACAAGGCGTTGACGATGAAGGTATAATGGCCGCTTTTGCCGGAGCCTCGCCCAGGACTGATATCTGCTATGTGCCGTGGAGGGCAAGGTGCTGATGGGCAGAAGGAAAGATGAATATGCCTCCGGCTTTTTTCCCCGAGGCTGCAAGGCGGAAAGTCCACAGCAGCAGATCGTTACCCTCCACAACCACACAGCCGATCCGCCACGAGGCGGACTTGAATATACTTTCTTGATCTGGATTCACTATCTTTAGGGCATGGAAGAAAACAAACTGAGAATCGGCCTGAAGGGCCGCCGCGAAGAACGAGTGACGGAGGAGATGACGGCTGCCAAATGCTGCAGCGGCCCTGTACGGGTGTATGCGACCCCTATGATGATCGCGCTGATGGAGACGACCTGCTGGCGTCTCGCCCAATCCTGCCTCCCTGAAGGACAGGACACCGTCGGGACAAAGGTCCTGGTGAACCACCTAGCATCCACGCCCGCCGGAATGAAAGTCTGGTGCGAATGCGAAATCATCGGCATTGACCGCCGCGCCATCACATTCTCGGTCAAGGCCTACGACGAAGCGGAACTCATCGGAGAAGGGACCCACGAACGCTTCATCATCGACCTCGAGAAATTCCAAGCCAAAACCGACGCGAAATTATCGCGCTAATCTTTACAGCCATGCAAAATCCTTTCAAAGTCATCGCGCTGGACCTGGGCGGCGTGATCTTCGACCAAAGCCATGAGAATGCCATCCGGCATTTTGAAGAAGTCGGCGTCCGGGAGGCCTCCCGCTATCTCAATCCGTTCTACCAAGAAGGAATCTTCGGAGACCTGGAGGACGGAAAGATCTCCGCGGAGGATTTCCGTCGGGAACTCTCCAAACTCTGCGGCAAGGAACTCACCCTGGAAGATTGCCGCTACGGCTGGACAGGCTTCCGGATCGGCCTCCCGCAGCGGAATCTCGATTTTCTGCTCCGCCTCCGCGAGATGGGCTACCGACGCGTCCTGCTGTCCAACACAAATCCTTTCATGGTGATGGATCCCGACGGAACAGGCTTCGACGGAAAAGGCCATTCGCTGGACTACTATTTCGACGCCACATACCTGAGTTTCGAGTGCAAACTACGGAAACCTTCTCCGGAAATCTACCGGTATGTCCTTGCCAAAGAAGGCATCCGACCGGAGGAACTGCTGTTTGTCGACGACAGCCCGCGGAACGCGGAAGCCGCAAAGGCCTTGGGAATCCACGTACTGAATCCCCAGGCCAACACGGACTGGACCGGAGCGGTGCTCCGCCTCCTCTAGATTTCTTTCAGAGAACTTCTACCAAGTCTCCGGCAGGCCGAGATCCTTAAAGGTGCGCGGGGCGGGAACCTTCGGAAGCGGCTTGCGGTCTTTGATCTGCTCAAGCGCGACCCGGATGGCCTCGTTCAGTTGTTGGTCTTCCCCAGCCTGCTCCTTGATCGGGTCGTTATCGATTTCGATGTCGGGATCCACTCCATAGTTCTCCACGATCCATTGTCCGGTCTCCGCGTCATAGTTCGTGAAGAACGGCACGCGGACATCGGTCCCGTCCATGTACGGAAGCGAACCGCTGATGCCCACGATGCCGCCCCAGGTCCGGGTTCCGATCACGGTTCCCAACTTGTTGGCCTTGAAGCTCCACGGGAAAAGATCCCCGTCGGAAGCGGAATACTTGTTGATCAGCAGCACCTTGGGACCGGTATGCGTGCCTTCCGGCACCGTCCCGGTCAGGGTAGACGTGCGGCTCATCGTCATGCGGTAGGCGATGCGTTGCAACCGTTCGATGATCATCGGGGAAACATTCCCGCCACCGTTCGCGCGGTCGTCTATGATCAGCGCCTCCTTGTCCAGTTGCGGATAGTAGTAGCGGGCGAATTCGTTGAGACCCTCCGCCCCCATGTCCGGGATATAGATGTACCCCACCTTCCCGCCGGATTTCTCCTCGACGGTGCGGATGTTGTTCATCACCCACTCGTAGTGTTCGAGGGGATATTCATCGGCGATGGGTTTCACCACGACTTTCCTTCCGCCCTCTTTGGCAACCGTGTTGACGGTCAGTTCGGTCAGCTTGTCCGCCTTGCCGATCAGGAGTTTGTAGAGGTTGTCCACCCCTTGGAGCGGCTGTCCGTCGATCGCCGTAATGTAGTCCCCCTCGGAGATGTTCATGCCGAGTTCAGCGAGCGGGGAACGCAGTGACGAGCGGTACGGCGCGCCCGCGTAGATGTGATCGATCCGGAAGAAGCCGCTCTTGTCCTTGCTGATTTTCGCCCCCAGCAATCCCATCTGGATCTTGTCCGGCTTCGGATAGTCGCCCGGAGAAATGTAAGCATGGCCGCTGCCCAGTTCGGAAATCATGCCGCCGATCACGTAGTTCAGATCCAGCCGTGTCTTGACATACGGCAGCAGAACCGCGTACTTCTCCTTGATGGCATTCCAGTCGCGTCCGTGCATGTTTTCCACATAATAGCCGTCGCGGAAGGCGCGCCAGACCTCATCGAAAATCTGCGGCCATTCCTGGGAATAGTCCACCGTCGCATACATGTTCGCGACATCGACCTCCTCTCCGCCGCTGACTTTGGAGGCCGGGAAGTCCACCGCCTTCCAGACCGATCCGGTGAGCAGGGCCTTCTTGTCACCCGCGCGGTACACGATCATCGACTCGGCGCATTTATCGCTCTTGCCGGTCGAAAAGTCAAAAACATGGGTTCCGCCTTGTCCGGTGTACCAGAGTTTCTTGCCGTCGCAGAAATAATTGCGCGCATTGCTGACCGGCAGCTTGATGATCCGCTCTGACAATCCTTCGGGATCAATCCGGATCTCAGCCGGTTCGGACTCTTTCGCTTTTTTCTTCGCGGCGGAATCCTTGTCCGCCTCCGGATCCGGTTTCGGATCCTCAGCCTTTGCTGAAGAGTGGCTGTCGGTCGGCAGAAGCGGCGAAGGCGTGTCCGCAGCCAGCATCGTCATATAAGTCCCGCTCATGTCGGTGTAGGCATAGTCCCACTCGATCCGGCTGTAGATCGGATTCAGATCCCGGTCGGAGGAAAAGATGAGATACTTTCCGTCCGCGCTGAAGGTCGGCGCGCTGGAATTGTACCACCGGTCCGTCACGGGATATTCCTTGCCGGAGGCGAGGTTGCGCAGATAAATGACGTTCATCTGATTCTCGGCCGGCTTCGTATAGGCCAGCCACTTGCTGTCCCGGGAGATGTCCACGGAACGGAATTCCGCTTCAGGGCACTCCGCAATGGTTTTCTTCGTCTTGGCGACCGGATCCACCTCGACGATGCGGTTCTTCCGGTCCGTGTAATAGATGTGCTTGCTGTCGGGGCTCCATAGCAGAGAGCGGATGTATGTGTCGTTGTTCCGCGTGATCTGCACGGGCGCGCCGCCCTTGGCGACATCGTAGAGATACACTTCCGTTTCGCCTGTTCCGTCCCCGATAAACGCGATGTATTTGCCGTCCGGGCTCCAGTTCGCGGACCGGTCGTTAGAGCCGGGCGTGCGAGTCAGATTACGGGTAACTCCCTGTCCGACAGGAACATCGAAGAGTTCCCCGCGCGCGGTAATCGCCATGCGTTTTCCATCCGGAGACAGGCTGTAGCTGTTGCGGCGCTTTCTCCCGACATCCATCCGCTCGGAACGGGCGTAAATATCGTCCGAGCCGAGGGTGATGTGAATCTGTTCACTTTGCTTGGTCTGAGGATCCAACTTGAAAAGGAAGCCGCCTTTCTCATAGACGATCCATTTCCCGTTGGTCGACGGGAACCTGACGTCGTAGTCCTTCCAGTCAGTCACCTTGGCTATGGTCTTGGTGTTGGTGTCGTACACGAACAGGTTCATGATCATGTCCCGGTCCGACGCGAAATAGATCTCGTCGCCGACCCACATCGGGAAGATGTCCTGCGCATCGTTGTCTGTAATCTGAACGACTGATTTCCCGTCGTAAACCCAGATCTCGTCGGCCATGCCTCCGCGATAGTATTTCCAGGTGCGGAATTCCCGCATGATTCGGTTATAGGCCAGGCTTTTCCCATCCGGGGAGAAGCTGCAGAATCCTCCTTCCGGAAGCGGGATCTGTTCCGGCATGCCCCCTTCCGGGGAGACGGACCAGAGTTTCCCGATGAATCCGTCCCCCGTACGATTCCTGTACAGGATCTTTTTCCCGTCCGGGCTCCACCCCATCACGATATTGTTCGGACCCATCCGGTCGCCCATATCATCCCGGGCATTGGTGGACGTGTAGGTCAGCCGGACCGGTTCGCCACCCTCCGCGGGAATCAGGTAAACTTCGCGATTGCCGTCATATTCCCCGGTGAAAGCAATGAACTTGCCGTCCGGTGAATACTTGGCGAAGGCTTCGAAGCCGACGTGCGATGTGAGCCTGCGGGCGGTTCCGCCCGTAATGGGTGCTGTAAAAAGGTCGCCGGCATAGGTAAATGCGATATTCGTCCCGTCGGTGGCGGGAAATCGAAGCAGCCGGGCTTCATTTCCGGCGCTTTGCGCCAAAGCAAGGACTGATAGGCCCCCTGCGAGGACCATGAAAAAAATCCGTCTCATCTTGTAAAGAATTGGTTTCAATTCTTTAAAGGTACGAATTTTTCCGAATAGTGCCTCTCCGAAAGGCTGTCGAAAATGAATATGACGGGAATTCGCGTGAGCGGATTCAATGCAGAGGGGTGAAAGAATATCCCTTTCGGCGGAGTTCCCGGATCAGCTGCGGCAACCGGTCGTAGAATTTATCGGTGCGGGCGGGGTCGGTGCCGAGGTGAATCAGCAGGATGTGTCCGTTCAGTCCGTCCGGATGCGTCCGCTCATATTCCCGGATCTTGTCCAGAATGAACCGGCTGCTGTAGTACGGCTCCATGTCGGGCGTGGTGTAGTCCCCGTTGGTGTACGTTCCGGGCGTGCAGTTGACCAGCCTCAGCCCCATCTGACGTACCCAGGACGCGATCGTCGCGTTGTAGTGCTCGTACGGAGGCAGGAAATACGGCGCCTCCTGCACCCCCGCTGCCCGGAGCAGCCGGTAGCTCTTGAGGAGGTCCTCCTGGAATTGCTCGCGGGTCACCAGCAGCGAATCGCGCTTGTCCCAGGGAGCGTAAAGCAAGTGATCATAGCTGTGGCTGCCGACATAGTGGCCGGCTTCAACAAGCCGCTTCACCACTTCGGGAAATTTTTCGAAGAATTCCCCGGTGAAAAAGAATCCGCCCCGGATGTTATTTTTTCCAAGAGTCGAGAAGATCCGGTCCGCCCCGTCCGCCTTGTCCGCGGCCGTGAACACGAAGTCGATGTGCCGGACGGAAGGATCCGTCCGGATGATGCCGCCTTCCCGGTAAACATGCCGGTCCGGTGTCGCCGGGCGGACCGAAGCCGCGCGACCTTCCGCCTCGTAGGCCGACAGCGGGAAGGTCAGGCTCGCGGTCCCGTCCATCGTGGGTTCATTGGTGGAATAATCGTGGGTCGAATCATGATAGACCATGTCCCCCGGCTGGAACTCTTCGTAGTTGATACCGCCTTCCGTGTTGACGCCGAGCAGGCTGTTGAATATGGTCGTGTACACCGGCCCGTCCACCAGTCCGCCGGTCGTGTTGCCTAAGTTGTAATTGATGATGAACGAATGGGGCTGCGTAGGGTAGGTGCCGCCTCTGGGCAGCTCCACGACCATGCTGACGCCCCAGGGGTTGCAGCCGAACAGCCAGTCCCGGAGAGACCCTTCCATCTCCTGATAGGTCGTGTCTCCGGTCAGCTGCCGGTACAGGATGCATTGGGTCAGCATGGCGGTCGTCAGGTTGTTGGAGCACCAAATAGCCGGGATTCCATACAGGAACGGATGACCCTGCGCCTTTTCATACGTCCGCCTGATGCCGGAACGGAGGTTGCGAACGAACTCCTGGGACACCCGGGCGTTCCCCTCCCGCGCCAGGTAGTAGTGCCCCATATTCAGAAACGGGTACCACTGGTAATGATAGGCGCTGTCGGCCCCCATCCAGGGCGTTACGGGTTCGCGGCGGGCATATGCAAGCGCCTCGGCCTGGTAGCGAGGGTCGCCGGTCGCGCGGAACAGCTCGATCGCGGCAAGTTCCATGTCATCGGTCCAATTGTCTTCTTCGTAGATGTAGGGAGAACGCACAGAGGCCGTCTGACAGACGCCCGGTTTGTCGCGACCTGCTTGATAGGCGGCCTCTGCCTTCGCACCGATTTTCGCCGCGAAGGCCGGATCGTAGGGTTTCAACACTTCCGCGCCGAGGGAGAAGGCCGAAGCGAACTTGCCCGCCGTACTGGCAACGCCGGTGGTCGCATTCTTGCCCCCTTCCCGCCCCCGCTGCTGGGGTTCGCCCGAACAGAACCAGACAGGCCTTTCCTGCCCCACGCCCCAGCCGTAGTCGGCCTGGTCATCGGGCGGCGGCCGCATCCCGACATGGTCCCGGTCGTCCGCAATCTGGTTGTACAGCTCTCCGGGCGCGGGATTCATCCTGTCCAGCCATTCCAAGCCCCAGCGAATCTCGTCCACGATGTCGGGAATCCCGTTGCGACCGGCCGTCCCGTCCGCCCGATAATTGTCCGGAAAGGCCTCCGGGTTCCGCTGAAAGGCGAACAGCATCTGGTAGATGGCATTGGCGGACGTGGCGGTGTACTGGAGGCAGTCGGATGCATCGTGCCAGCCTCCGTGCACGTCCAGCCGGGTGCTGTCTTTCGCCGGATCCGGATGCCCCACGATGATGGCGTCTTTCGTGTGGCAGCTGTCGCGCAGAAAGGGATTCCAGCCGCACCGCTGCTGGCGCATGTAGTTCAGCACAAAATCCGCCGTACCGTCATAGACGCGGTGATTGACGGGGAATATGTCGGACTCGGTCACCGAGCCGCTATCAGCGGAACGGGTGAAGACCCGGATCCTGTAAGCCCCCTCCCGCCGCAGTCCACTGAAATCCAGGCGGGCGGTCGACTGCATCCCGCCCAACGGACCGGTAGGCCTGATGTCGTCCCCTGTCCCCCGGAAGACAACCTCGTCCGTGAAGCAGTCGGCCAGTTCGAAACCGGTCACCCGGACCGCTTCCCGGCTCAATAGCACGGCCACCTTGGTCGCGTCGGGAAGATAGCCCAGTTGGTTGATCCGTACCCAGGCTCCTTCAGCAGATGCCGGAAGCATGCAGGGGATCCAGAGAGCCGCTGCAAGGAAGAATTTCAGGAAACGGCAGCGCGGCATGGCTTACATTTTTTCCATCGCTTGAGAAAGGTCGGCGATGATGTCGTCGACATGCTCGATCCCGACGGAAAGCCGGATGAGATCCGGGGCGATCCCCGCCTCGCGGAGTTGCTCGTCGGATAGCTGCCGATGGGTATGGCTGGCCGGATGCAGCACGCAGGTACGCGCATCGGCGACATGGGTCACGATCGCGACGAATTCCAGCTGATCCATGAAGCGGATGGCTTCTTCCCGCGTCCCCTTGAGGCCGAAGGAAATCACGCCGCATTGCCCGTCGGGAAGATATTTCCGCGCCAAAGGGTAGTCCGGGCTGTCGGGCAAGCCGCTGTAGTGCACCCAGGCTACTTTCGGATTCGCTTTCAGCCACCGGGCGACTTTCAATCCGTTCTCGCTGTGGCGGGGCATCCGAAGGTGAAGGGTTTCCAGACCGAGGTTCAGCAGAAAGCAATTCGTCGGGGAAGGGATCGCACCGACGTCCCGCATGAGTTGGGCCAGAATCTTGGAGATATAGGCGTTTTTCCCGAAAGCCTTCGTGTAGGTCAGGCCGTGGTAGCTGGCATCGGGGGTCGTGAGTCCCGGAAACTTGTCCGCATGGGCCTCCCAATCGAAATGACCGCTGTCCACGATCGCGCCGCCTACCTGGGAAGCATGGCCGTCCATATACTTCGTAGTGGAATGGGTCACGATGTCGGCGCCCCACTCGAAGGGACGGCAGAGGATCGGGGTTGCGAACGTGTTATCCACGATGAGCGGAATCCCGTACCGATGCGCCATCTCCGCGAAACGTTCGATGTCGAAGACGTGGCAGCCCGGATTGGAAATGGTCTCCCCGAAGAAGCATTTCGTGTTCGGGCGGAAGGCCTTTTCAATCTCTTCGTCGGAAGCCTCTTCATCGATGAAGGTGCATTCTATTCCCAGTTTTTTAAGGGTCACGCCGAACAGGTTGTAGGTTCCGCCGTAGATCTGGCTGGCAGCGATGAAATGATCGCCGGCTTCGCAGATGTTGAAGATCGCGTAGAAATTGGCGGCCTGCCCGGAAGAGGTCAGGATGGCGCCGACACCGCCTTCCAGATCGTTGATCTTGGAAGCCACCGCATCGTTTGTGGGGTTGGCAAGACGCGTATAGAAATAACCGCTCTCCTCCAGGTCGAACAATTTGCCCATTTCTTCGGAAGTGTCATACTTGAAGGTCGTGCTCTGATAGATGGGCAGCACCCGGGGTTCTCCTTTCTTCGGCTTCCAGCCGGATTGGACACACAGTGTCTGCAGATTCTTCTTCATGTTCGTTCGTTTTAAGACCGCATTTTTCGATGCTGACAAATTTAACTAAATTTGCGAAAATTCACGAACCGATGAACGAGAATGCATTCAGAATCGGGCATGGCTACGACGTTCACGCCCTGCGGGCAGGTCTGCCCCTGGTACTTTGCGGTGTCCGCATCGAAAGCGAGCGGGGCTTCGTAGCCCATTCCGACGGGGATGTCGCCATCCATGCCCTCTGTGACGCCCTGCTGGGGGCAGCGGCGCTGGGGGACATCGGGCAGCGCTTTCCCGACACCGACCCGCAGTGGAAAGGAATCGACAGCCGAATCCTGCTGGAAAAGGTAATCAAGTTGATCGGCGCGAAGGGCTACGTCCTCGGCAACGCCGACATCACGATCGCATTGCAGGCCCCGAAAATCGGAAAATATGTTCTCGCCATGCGCGAATCCCTCGCGAAAGCGACGGGCGTGAATGTTTCGCGGATTTCCGTCAAGGCCACGACCACCGAGCGGCTCGGTTTCGTGGGACGGGAAGAGGGCTGCGAGGTATGGGCAACCGTATTAATCCAGAAGCCATGAGTCCGTTTTCAGTCATCCTCATCATTCTGACATATTTCGCCGTGATGTTCACGGTGTCCTGGATTTCCTCCCGGGAAAGTTCCAACGCGGGTTTCTTCACCGGCGCCCGGAAAACCCCCTGGTGGATCGCCGCCATCGCCATGGTCGGCGCCCCGATGTCCGGGGTGACCTTTGTGTCCGTTCCCGGCATGGTCGGGGTAAACGGCACCGCGATGGGCTATATGCAGATGTGCCTGGGCTTCTTCGTGGGCTACCTTATCATCGCCTTCGTGCTCGTCCCGGTCTTCTACAAAATGAATATGGCGTCGATCTACCAGTACCTGGATACGCGTTTCGGTATGTCCGCCCACAAGACCGGGGCCTGGTTCTTCTTCATCTCGAAGATGCTCGGGGCGTCCGTCCGGCTGTTTTTGGTCTGCGTGACCCTGCAATTGATGGTGTTTGAGCCGTTGCGGCTGCCGTTCCTGCTCAACGTGCTGATCACCATGGGCATCGTTCTGGTGTACACCTTCCGGGGAGGCGTGAAGTCCGTGATCTGGACAGACGTGCTGAAGACCGTGTGCATGATCACGGCCATCGTCCTCGGCATTGTGTTCATCGCCAAGGATCTGGGACTCGATTTTTCCGGACTGGTCCAGACCGTCCGGGAAAGTCCTTATTCCAAGGTTTTCTTCTTTGATGATGTGAATCATCCTGAATATTTTTGGAAGCAGTTTCTGGCCGGCATCTTCACGGTGGTGGCGATGACCGGGCTGGACCAGGATCTGATGCAGCGGACCCTGAGTTGCAAAGACTACCGCAACGCCCAGAAGAACTTGGTTACCAGCGGTTTGATGCAAATTCCGGTGATCTTTCTGTTCCTCTCTTTGGGCGCGCTGCTGTACATCTTCGGATCCGCCAAAGGGATTTCAGAGGTCGGAGACACGCTGTTTCCGGCGGTTGCGACCAGCGGGCTGCTGCCCGGGATCGTGGGGATCATGTTCGTGGTCGGGCTGGTGTCCTGCGCTTTCTCGGCAGGCGGTTCGGCGCTGACGGCCCTCACGACCTCCTTCACGGTGGACATCATCGGCACGGCCGGAAAATCGGAGGAGGAAGTGACCGCCGTCCGCAAGCGGGTGCATCTGACGATGGCCCTGCTGATGGGCGTGTGCATATTCATTTTTCATCTGCTGAATACACAGAGTTCGATCGACGCGGTATACAAGCTGGCAAGTTACACCTACGGCCCGATCCTGGGCATGTTCGCCTTCGGGTTGCTGACGCGCCGGAAAGTCCGCGACAAATGGGTGCCGGTCGTGGCAGTCATCGCCCCGATCCTCTGCTTCATCCTGCAGACGAACTCCGTCCGGTGGTTCGGCGGCTACCAGTTCAGCTACGAACTCCTCCTCTTCAACGCCCTCTTCACCTTCCTCGGCCTGTGCCTCCTCATCCGCCGGAAGTAGTGCCCTGCCCTATTTTCAGCAAATTATTTTGACAATTCGGGATTAATCTCTATTTTTGCAATCCGATTGTAGTGATGCAATCGCCCCGGTATTGAGATATGGTGTAATGGTAGCACTACAGATTCTGGCTCTGTCTGTGAGGGTTCGAGTCCTTCTATCTCAACGAACTTTCGCGGGGGGTTCAGGGGGCAGCGCCCCCTAAAAAGGCGGGGTAGCTCAGCTGGTTAGAGCGTCGGATTCATAATCCGGAGGTCGTGGGATCATGCCCCACTCCCGCTACGATAAAGGAAACAGAACACAAAACGACGATGGCAAACGCATTCCACTATTCAATCGGGAAAAAATTAATCCAAGCGATCAGCGGGGCATTTCTTGTGATCTTCCTGCTGCTTCATGTAACGATCAATCTGTTTTCTGTCATCGACACCTTCACGGGGAAATTCGGGGTGGTCGCCGCGGATCAGAAGTTGTTTTCCGCCGGAGACGGATTGTTCCAACTCGGCTGCGACTTCATGTCCACCCCGGTGATCACGATCCTGGTGCCGGTTTTGGCCCTGGGTTTCTTCATCCACATCCTCTACGGCTGCTATCTGACCTGGTACAATATCTGGGCGCGCGGCGGCTACAAGCGGTACGGGGCCGGCAGTCGGGCTGCTGTGGACTCTTGGTCCTCCAAGAATATGTTCGTCCTGGGAATCGTCGTCCTGGGAATCCTGTTTTTCCACCTCACCCACTTCTGGGCGAAGATGCAGCTGCGTGAATTCATGGGTTCCGAAGCCGAGAATCCGTATCTCCTTCTGACCGCCACTTTCGGACGATGGTGGATGACGTTGATCTACCTCATCTGGTTTGTGGCACTTTGGTTCCATCTCTGCCACGGATTCTGGAGCATGTTCCAGACGGTCGGTTGGAACAACCAGGTGTGGTTCAAGAGACTGAAAGTGATCGGAGTCGTGGTCGCCACGCTGATCTGCCTTGGTTTCGTCGTTATCGCCGTAAATGCATTCCTGCAGGCAAACGCATTGATCTAATCCAAGGATTTGAAGAAAATTCAAGGTCGACCGCATCGTGGCCGACCTTTTTTCATAGAAATTAAATATCTTTAACCCGTAAAAAACGAACGACAATGAAACAGAAAAAATTCATTCTGCCGGAGCGTGAAATTCCGACACAATGGTACAACATCCAGGCGGACATGCCAACGAAGCCGATGCCCATCCTCGATCCCAAGACCCACAAGGTGCTGAAGCCGGAGGACCTTTACCCGATTTTCGCAGAAGAATGCTCCAAGCAGGAGCTCGATCAAACCCGCGCTTGGATCGACATTCCGGACGAGGTTCTCGAAAAATATCTCGTGTACCGCTGTACGCCCCTTGTGCGAGCCTATGGTCTGGAAAAGGCACTGGACACGCCCGCGCACATTTATTTCAAAAACGAAAGCGTGAGTCCGCTCGGAAGTCACAAACTCAACACGGCGCTCGCGCAGGCGTATTACTGTAAAAAGCAGGGTATAACGAACATCACCACAGAGACCGGAGCCGGCCAGTGGGGCTGCGCCCTGGCCTATTCCGCAAATGTCTTCGGGCTGGAGAGCGCCGTGTACATGGTAAAAATTTCCTTTGAGCAGAAGCCCTACCGACGCAGCATCATGAATGTGTATGGAGCCACTGTGACGGCCTCCCCGTCCATGTCCACCCGCGCCGGAAAGGACATCATCACGAAAGATCCGACCTACCAGGGATCGCTGGGAGCAGCCATTTCCGAGGCGATTGAACTGGCCTTGACCACGCCGAACTGCAAATACACCCTGGGCTCGGTGCTCAACCATGTGTGCCTGCACCAGACCATCATCGGACTGGAGGCGGAGAAGCAGATGGAAATGGCCGGAGAATATCCCGATATCGTGATCGGCTGCTTCGGCGGCGGTTCGAACTTCAGCGGCATCACCTTTCCGTTCATGCGCCACAACCTGCTTGACGGCAAGAAAACCCGTTTCATCGCCGCGGAACCCTCTGCCTGCCCGAAGCTCACAAGGGGCAAATTTGAATATGATTTCGCAGACGAAGCCGGCTACACGCCCCTGCTCCCGATGTACACCCTCGGACACACATTCAAACCCGCCAACATCCATGCCGGCGGACTTCGCTATCACGGCGCGGGAGTCGTCATCAGCCAACTGATGAAAGACGGCCTTGTAGAAGCCCAGAGTTTCGGACAGCTGGACACCTTCGATGCAGGCGTACTTTTCGCGCGCAGCGAGGGGATCATTCCGGCGCCGGAATCCTGCCACGCCATCGCCTCGGCAGTGAAGGAAGCCCTCCGCTGCAAAGAAGAAGGAACACGGAAGACGATTCTCTTCAACCTCTCCGGCCACGGCCTCGTGGACATGGTGGCATACGATCAGTACTTTGCCGGCGACCTCACGAATTACGCCGTTTCGGACGTGGAGATTCAGAAATACATCGGTTCCGCCGACGCGTTGAACGTGAATCTGTAACAGAAAACTTGCCGGCTCACCCTACGGGGCGGGTCTTGTCGCGGAGCCAGTCGGCGACCTCGGCAGGCAGGTGCGGCGCCAGGGTTTCGAAAACCCTGGCGTTGTACTGATTGAGCCAGTTGATCTCGTCCCGGTCCAGCAGATCCGGCACCAGGATGCCGGTGTCGAAATGACAGAGCGTCAGCGGCTCCGAGCGCAGCCAGGAGCCGAAATCGTTCCGCCCTGCATCCACCGTCAGGTACACGTTTTCATGCCGGACTCCATGCTGTCCTTCCCGATAGATTCCGGGTTCGTTGGTCGTTGTCATCCCGGGCATCAGTGGCTGATGGTTCAGATCTTGACGGAGGCCCTGCGGTCCTTCGTGAACATTCAGGTAAAATCCCACTCCGTGGCCGGTTCCGTGGCCGAAATCCCGCATGGAATTCCACAAGGGGACACGCGCGAGCGCATCGATCCGACAGCAGGCCGTTCCCTTCGGGAAGACCGTCTTCGCAAGGCCGATGTGGCCTTTCAGCACGAGGGTATAGTCCTCTTTCTCCAACGGCGTGCAGGGTCCCAGGGGAATCGTACGGGTGATATCAGTGGTTCCGAACAGGTATTGCCCGCCGGAATCGCATAGATACAACCCTTTGGGGTACAATTCCGCCGACCCTTCCACAGGCGTTACATAATGCGGTAGCGCAGCATTCGGACCGTAGGCGGAGATCGTTTCGAAACTTTCTCCGCGAAAGCCCGGGATTTCCGCGCGCAGGGCATGAATCTTCCGCGCGGCTTCATATTCGTTGACGGCATCTCCGTTCCGGACCGACATCTCCAGCCAGTATAGGAATTTTTCCATCGCAACCCCGTCTTCGAAATGGGCTTCCCGCATCCCTGCGATTTCCACCTCGTTCTTGACCGCTTTCCGCAGGATGACGGGGGATTTTCCAAGTTCCAGTTCCGCATGGGAGGCATGGTCGCTCAAAGCGCGATAGAGGTCATAGTTCAGAGAGGCGGAATCCAGGAACAAGCGGGAGACCTCGTCGTCCCGCACCATGCCGACCAAGGCGGATTTCACCTCGTCGTAGTCCTGAATATTCACGCCGTCCGCCGTGAGTTCATAGAAGCTGTCTTCCGTCTCGGAATCTTCGGCCGGAATCGGCCCTTTGCGGACGAACCATTGGACACTGTCCAGGGTCATCAAGAGATACGATATCACCACCGGATTGTACTGAACATCTTGGCCGCGGACATTCAGCATCCAAGCGATCTGATCCAATGCGGTCAGCAGCAGGGCATCATGGCCCCGTTCCTGCATCCACTTGCGGAGCCAGTCGATCTTTTGTTTTCGGGACCAGCCGACCTGTTCGGTGCCGAGGGTGATGACGGGCGTCTGGGGTACGGGCGGACGGTCGAGCCAGATTTCATCCAGGAAATTCGAAGCATTCGCGATCGTGAACGCGCGCGAGCCTTTTCCGTTTTCTTCGAATCCTTGCGCCAGAAAAGCATTCCGGATGTCCAGCACCGAACTGACGGATTGGCTTTGCCCGTCCAAGGCGACGACCACGTTCTCGAAAGAGGAAAAATGTCCGGGCAGCCATTCCGGGATCAGAATTTGCTCCGGAACCCGCGTCTTGTGGAGTTCCACCCCGGATCCGTGAAGTTCCCGCTCCGCTTGGATAAAATACCGGGTGTCCGTCCACACCCCGGCGTGATCCAGGGTGATGACGAGATCTCCCTCCCCGGTGTAGCCGGTCACCCAGCCGACCGGATGCCACCGCGGCGCTGAATATTCGCTGGAGTGGGGGTCGGTGCCGGTGAGGATCACCGCATCCCAACCCTGCCGGCGCATGATCCGACGCACCGCTTCTACTCTTTCACTGAACAAGTTCATGGAATATTGGTTTATGGCTCAACGTTTCAAAGCGGCTTTGAGGCGGGCGATGACGAAGAGCAGCATCCGGTCGAAAGGAATGACCGACGAAATGCTCCGGACACCGGAAGCCACCAGGTTCATCGGCGAATAATACGCCTTCAATGCGTCATAACTCTCCATGACCGATTCGCCCTTGCGTTCGATCGCTGCTTTCAGGTTCCGCTGAGCCTCATCCAGTTCGGCTAAATTCGTAATGCGGCTGTAGTTAATCATCGAAGAACAATTTGACGAAAAGGGGTACGAAGGTGTCGCGGAACAACCGCTTCCGAAGCAGGAAGAGCGCCAGAAGCACAATCGCGAAGAAGCCGGCAACCAGGAAGGCGCCCATGGCATAACTCCCGACCGCATTCCCCAGCAGCAGCACGCCGCCGAAGGCCAGCGCCAGCAGGACGATGGAAATCACCGTGAGGAAAAGCAGGGCAAGCAGCAGTTTGCCGAGGCTCATGGAAAGACCCTTGACCGCTCGCAGCTTCAAGTCATCGATCCGCAGATCGACATATTCCCGGGTTCTTCTCCCGAGTTCCTCGACGGGTTTGGTAAATTCGCTCATGGGGTCGTCAGGCATTTTCGGTCTCGCTCTGATCGTCTACGCGCAGGGCATCCTCGAGCTTTTCCAATTGCTCAAGCAGTTTCTTGCGCGCCTCTTCCGTCATCCCCGCCGCCTGATCCTTCAGAGAATCGCGCAGTTCTTTGAACTCCATGCGAGCAAGTCTTCCCCGCGCTCTCAGTTTATCCAAGGCGTCCGAAGTCTCTTCCCGGGCCTGTCCGTAGAATTCTGAAGCCTTCTCTTTGGCCCGATCCCAGCCTTCTCCGGCCGCTTCGCGAACCTTTCTGCGGGTTTCTTCGCCGGAATCCGGCGCGAAAAGCAATCCGATCGTCAGTCCTGCGACCGCACCCGCCAACAATGCAAAAAATGTTTCTCCTTTCATCTCCAATATCATTAAAATTTAAAAAACTTGTTCCGTCAACCCGGCGGCAACGACCGTTCCGGCTGACGATCAAATTTATATAAATCAATCAAAGAATACAAATTCACAGCAGTTCGCGGAGGATTTCGTTGGAGGTAAAAAAGCGATCTTCAGGGATGTGGATCCACCCATCCGCCCGTTCCAGCGCGCCCTCGGCGAGCAACCTGTCGATCGCGGCCGGATCCGCCAGAGAGCCCAGTTCCTCCTGCGGAAGTCCCCGATCCGTCCGCAGCCCCAACATCAATCGTTCGATCCGGATATCCTCCTCCGAGAGCGTTTCCGCTTTCCTTGAATACGTCCGCAGGCGGCCGTCGGCCAGCCTGCAGGGCAAGATTTGGTCGTTCCAAGACCGGACTTCGCGGACATGTCCGGCTGCATCGGTTTCGACCGAGAAGGAATGCGCGCCGGGACCGAGGCCAACGTACGGAACCCGGCGCCAATAGGCGCTGTTGTGGACGGCTTCGTGACCGGGGAGGGCGAAGTTGGAAATTTCATAATGACGATAGCCCGCTTCGGCCAGCCGGCGGCAGAGCCGGTCGTACTGCCGGCGGCAATCGTCTTCGGAAGCCTCGGAATACCGGCCTTCGGCTGCCATCCGGCCGAGCGCGCTGTCCTCTTCTATGGACAACTGGTAGGCGGAAATATGGTCGGGTCGCGGAAGTCCGGAGGTTCTTCCGAGAGCAAGCGCTTGGCCAAGGGTATCGTTCCAGATGTCGTCCGTCAAACCCGATACTCCGAAGATCAAATCGATGCTGACGGAAAGCGGTTTCCGGCATTCCGCCGCCGTCTCGCGCAGCATCTCATAGGCCCGGACAGCGCCGGCAGCATTGTGCCGCCGGTTCATCCAACGCAGGAGGCCGTCGTCGAACGACTGCACCCCCATGCTGATCCGGTTTACTCCCAACTCCAGCAGTCCCCGGACATATTCCGGTCCTTTTTCAACAACATCCTCCGGATTGACCTCGATCGTAAATTCACGGTCAATCCCTTCACCCCCCGCCGCTTCGCAGCTGCCCCACGGGAGGCGTGTTCCCAAAGCTTGCGGCTTCGGGGCCCTGCGCCTCCAGTCGTCGCATCGCTCCCCTTTTCGGCGCGCCGGCTGAGGCCGGCTTTTTTGTTCCCGTGCGGCAAGGAGAGACAACAAAGATACCGCGATCCGTCGCAAGACAAACAGCGGCAGCACACTGGGTGTGCCGCCACCGATGTAAAGGGTGTCTGCGGCAGGATCCGCAGAACGGTTCATTTGAATTTCTTCCCTCCGTGTCCCGATCTCCGCAAGAACGGCGTCCGCATAATCCTCGAACAGCCGCTCCTGCCCGCGCGCAGGCGCTATCTCCGAATAGAAATCGCAATAGGTGCAGAAACTTCCGCAGAACGGAACATGCAGGTAGATCACAGTTACCTGAGCAGCAGGTCAGTCTTTCCGAGCAGAGCCTGCTCCGTGTAAGCCTCCACGGTGTAGATGCCTGCGCTGTAGGAAGGGATATCGTTCAGATAGATGCTCAGTTCAACCTCCTGGCCTTGATAGTCCACTTCGCGGGAAGCCGACGCGACCATCGGTTGTCCGTTGAAGTTGAACGAAGTCTGAGTGGTATTGGTTAGCAGAATGCCGTCCGGATCCTTCACCCGGAGGTAGACCCTGACCGGTCCCCGGGGCGCGATCTCATTCTCGACCAAGCTGAGCGTGGTCAGAAGTCGGATGACGCGGCTGCTGCGGTCCGTAACCTTGTCGGACGCATTGTAGGCAGCGACGCTCAAGCCTCTGGACTTGATCACCGCGCCTGCGGCTACCTGCCCGGAAAGATCCTGAACCTGTCCCTTGAGTTCCTCATTGGCCGCCCTGCTTTCAGCTGCTTCCCTGCGGGCGGCGGCAGCATCCGCCGTCAGTTGATGATTCAAGGTGTTGAGCGAGTCGATCTGGACGATGTAGCTTTTCATGATGCTCCGAAGCGTCCCGAGTTCCTTTTCGTACTGACGCATCTTGGACCGGTTGGTCGCGTCCGTCTGCTTGATGCGTTCGATGAGCTGGTTCACTTCCTCGCGGGAAGAATCCAGCTGAGTGTTGATATAATCATAGTCAGTGGACAGGCTATCATAATCGCTCTTGAGCGTGATCATCTGCTGGGTCAGTTCCTCCTTCTCTTGATTGAGGTCTTTGACGAGCGAGGCTTTGGAGAACCAGATGTAGGCCAGCGCAACGGCGAGCACGATGGCGATCGCCGCCAGGATCCACATCATGTTTTTCAGGCTGCTATTCCGCTTTGCCTGTTCTTCGCGTTCACGACGCTCTCTGATCGGATCTTCTTCCATAATCGTTCCGGTTTAAAAGTTTTTGATAAGACAAATTTAACAAAATTACTGGCAATGCAAAAAATACACCACCATAGCCCCCAAGGCCGCCCGGCAGGCAGACCTGTCCGCGACCCCGGCGAAAGAAGTCTTTCGTGACAACTTCTACCGGAGCTTTTGAAAACGCTCCGTGCCTGCCCGCTGCGAAGGCATCCACGAGCCTCTTTGTAAGTTTTTGTCTATAAGACACTTGCAAAAGCCGCAATGGAAGCCTATGCTGAAAAACAGGGCGGCATCCACGGGCCTCTCCACAAGTTCTTGTTTATTAGATACTTAAAAAAGTCTTCATGGATGGCTACGTGGGGTAACGGATGCCGCTGCGCGCCAGCCCGGGGCAAGGTGAAAACCAAGGGGTGAAGTAAAGAACCGGCAGACCGGCATCAAAAATCTTGCGAAAATCATCTCCTATCTAAAACAATTCCGTAACTTTATCTTTGAACTCGGTTAGACCATAAAATTACCAACTTGAAAACCCTACAGTATGAAAAAAGTATCTATTATGTTGCTGCTTGCCTTCGCTGTGATGGGCTGCGGTAGCGGAAAAGCGAAAAAAGCAGAACAAAGCGAAGCCAATGTACAAACTGCACAAACGGCATCGTATCAATTCGCCATCAGCAACAAAGACGGGAGCAAGTTTCTTGTTGAGTCAGAAGAAGGCGCTTCTTTTGAGGAACTTGTTTTTGCCGTCTCCGATGGTAAACTCTACCGTGTCAAACTCATAGGCCGGCAGCAAAGAAACGAGGAGAACGACAACGGCAGACAAAACTTCGAGAACTTTGAAAATCTGCAAGGCGCGCTATTCGAAAATTTAGACGGCAAAATATTGCCGTCCGATGCCGAAGAATACGAGGCGGTATGGGGAACGATCCTGCTTGTCAATCAAGGATATCTGGACGAAAACGAACTCGTCTCATTTTCACGGCCCGAAGAAATTGAAGAGCCCGGCGAAAGTACGATCGAAGCATTGGAAAAGCAGTTCGGACGAAAGGTGATGCAGGCACAGAAAGTGATCTCGTTTGGCGATAACAGGCAAAACAGCTTCTTTTCCGTGCAGTTTGAGAACAAAGGCAACGAAGCCTTGGGGATATATATGACCGAAACGGCAGATGGAAAACGTGCTTACATGGAATTTCCCGCAACGTTTGAGAGCAACGAGGACGGGTATGCCCTGAGTGTATGGCGTGTTGATGACGACGGGCAGTTCATCGCGCCTGCTATTTCCGCTGTATTCAAACAGGGTGATTCGTATGTTTTTCTAAGCGATGACAGTGGATTTGAAGGAACACACACCTCTTTCATCCGTCAGACGGGTGACCGGCTCATTGCAGACGAAGAAAGCAGCTATAGCAGATACACCGCTCCGCTTTAGACATGAGAACAACAACTAATACCATCATCACACTCGCCTTGCTCATTGCAGCAATGTCCGGACCGGCTTCCAATGCGGCGGCGCAACAGCAGGTAAACATCAAAACCCTGTTTTGGATGCTGCCTGCCGATGCTTTTCCCGAATATGTCCCACAAGACGACAAAGAGGGGAAAGAGTCGCATATCAGCGTATGCGATTATAGAAACGGCTACTTGGAGCTGGGCGGCGGGCAATTCATCTGGGAGATGTGCTATTGGAACCTGAAAGACGGACGGAAGCTGGTAGCGGTAAACCGAAACTACGAAACGGGTCCGGAGCTGCGATTCTTCTATTATGAAAACGGAAAATTGCGTGAAGACGCGGATTATAATATCTGGGAAAATATATTCATAAAATTGGAAGATTTTATTGACCTATCGCTATTGAAACCTGATATTGTAGAAGAACTCAGAAAAAATGTCGAGAGCCTTAAATACATGTTCTATTATCAATTGCCTCAAAAAGGTACATCTTTAAAAATACTGATTGACCGCGAGTCTCTTATAGAAGATTTTGAAACCATTCCCTATGAAGCCTGTAAAGAACTTACAATCAGATGGGTAAATGAAAAATGGATAAAATAGTTAAAGCACCGATGAAAATAAAATTGATCATGATGACATTTGCGTTCTTTTCCCTTTTCGGATGCACAAACGCGCAGGAAAAACAACTTGTATCGGTAGATTACCAGCGTTACGGTATGCGCAGTGATGACCGTATTTGCATTTATGTTAGAAAAACAGCGGAAACTTATACTGTAAAATTTGAAAAGGGGGATTACAAAGAGAACGGTAGTACAAGCTTTGAGATTACGCAAAGCGACTTCGATGCGTTGGCGCGTATTCTTTTCGGGATGAGCAAACCTCACAGAGAACGTCGCGGCTATATCCGCGATTTAACACAGTCTCTTGACGTGAAATTTATTAAAACCGGCAGACGGGTTTCCCGTAGTTATTCCATCAATCAACGCATGAACAAGAAAACGGCGGAGTTGCAAAGACAAGCGATTGATTTGATGTATCGATGGATTGATCGATACAAGCAACAATTCGAGATTCGCGTTACTTACAGCAAAGGCATCGCTACGCCCACCGAAATTTACACGCATGCCGAACCTGCCGAATTGGTGGAGGATTTGGGAGTATTTGTTGAGCGTCTTGATCCGGATCGGGATAAGCAAACCGGTGGAAGGAATGACTACTCACACCGTTGGCGCGCCCTGAAACCGGGCTTGGCTACTGTCTGGCTTCAAGAATTGGATATGGGATATGATCCAAGTAAACTGACCGAAGAATTTGAACCATGCGGCTGCTATATTATCGATGAAAATCTGCATGTACAGTATTCAAAAGAGGAAACAGAAGCCGCGCGGGAAAGATTCAAGAACCAACGAATACGAGACGGTGAAGATTTTGGAGAATAATCGAAGCGAAAAAATACATATCTTTGTTACATGCGTTACCTTATTCGAGCCGTCAAATATTTTTTCTACTTCGCCATCATTCTGGCCCTCATCCTCGGAATACTGGTGTTGATCGGTTTCGTGGAGCCGGATCCGAACCAACTCTTCCGGAACGGGACCAGGTCGCTCTGGCAGATCGGCATCCTGTTCGCGATCGTCGCCGCGGTGTACCCGAAGTTCGGATTCGTCGCCCGGAGCGTGATGATCCCCGGGGAATATGCGGAAATCCGCCCGAAAATCGTCTCCTACCTGGAAAAACGCGGATACCGGCTGGAAAGCGAGGAAGGGGAGAACCTGTCCTTTCGGCTCCGCTCGAAGCTGAACGCGCTCACGAGGATGCTGGAAGACCGCATCACATTGAAGCGGGCGCTCGGAGGCTTTCAGGTGGAGGGCATCACGAAAGACGTGGTGCGACTCATCCACGGCCTCGAATATGCCTTCCGTAACGATGAAACCGAACCCTGATTGTGTATAAATATGAAAGACGGAGAATTTAAAACGGTCGCCATGTATTTCGACCAAATGAGCGCGCAGATCACCATCGGTCTGCTCGCCGAGAACGGAATCCCTGCCGCGATGTTCGGTCAGGACTCCGCCAATGTTTTTCTCAATTTCAACTCTCCCATCGAAGTCAAGGTCAACGCCGCTGATTACGATATCGCGTTGAAAATTCTGGGGGCCCAGGACAGCCCGTCTGAGTAGGGCTTCAATTATTTGACCACATATTCAATCCTCAATCCTTCCGACAAGGCGCGGAACACGCCGAGTACCCGGTCTGCAGTGACGCTGCGGATGCGGGCAGCGTGGTTGGAGATCACATCCTTCCCGTTGGAATACCGGAGGAGAACGGCGTCGACGTACGGATCCGGAGCCGACAGATGGGTGGAATAGTCGTTGACGAGCAGGGCTTTGCAAGCATCCAGATCGGCTGAGGGGATCGGACCGGAAAGGACCGTTTCAATGGCTTTTCGGGCTGCCGCCACACCTCGCATCGGCTTGCGGTCACCGCCGGAAATCCCCTCCGGGAGACCGTATTCAGGAACAGGGGTGCAAGTGAAGACCATTTCAACGGATTCCTCCGGATAGATGTTGAACCGATCGGAAAGCGCGACCGAGAATCCGGATTCGGCCAATGTTCCGGATAGAGTTCTCAGAATCTGCAGACCGGCGATCTTGAACGCCATATAATTTTCCGTCGTGAACGGCAAGGGGGATGCCATGGCGATGTCGATGCGGACCGGACTTCCCTCCAGAGAATACGTGGTCGCGCCCTGGTGCAACTTATAGGAAAGGGAAGGACGGTGTACCGTCATCTTGCTTACGCGAAACCCGCCCAGGTATCGGCTCAACGTTTTCTGCACCGCCTCCACCGGGAGTTCCCCGACCAGCACGAATACTCCGTCGTTCATCCGCATGAACTGGTTTGAAAAATACCGATCCGCTCGGCGCTGGGTTTCGGGGGTCAGACCGGAGGGATCCTTTTTCTCCGAATAGGCGTAATCGGGATAGACGAGACGGTCCAAGAAATCGGGTTGCAAGCGCGAAAGCTCTCGCCTGTAATAAGAGTCGAACGCAGCGGTATTGAGTCTCCGTTCATTGGCCAGGGAGAGCAAAGCTTTCAGCAGCAGGCTGAACTTGGAGACCGGCGCGGAACCGCGGAGGCGCATGTCGGAAACCGACACCTGGGCTCGAAGTTCGATTCCGTTGGCCTCCAGCATCCGCTGGAAATTCTTCCCGGACAGGCCGGCCACGTCGTAAAGTCCCAACATATCCGAGAAAAAGGCACCTTCTCCGTTCGAAAGATCACTCACGGAAGCATAGCCCCCCTTCACCATCAGCCCATAGCTGAAGCGATCGGCGGAGGGAAGCTGCTTGTAGATGACCCTCATGCCGTTGGCGAAGGTCCACATCTGCCCGCCGGAGACGGGTTCCGGCGAAACATTCTTGAGTTTGGCCTTATTCCGGCTGTTCCAGAGACCCAGCGTGTCACCCTCGCTCACCTTCCATTGCGACATGGACTTCTGAAGCATCGAGACTCCGTTCCAGGTTGAGCGGAAGGCTAGCGGAAAGGTCCAGTCGTCATATTCATCCGTACTTCCCGTCCAGGATACGGCCAGATTACGGGGTCCGTTCAGCAGTGCCGCAAGATAGGTGTTGAACAACGGCAGTTCGATTTCTGCCGACAGGTTCCGGGAAGACAGGAACTGCGTCTTGGATTGGTTGGATGCCAAATCTGCATCGTACAGGTACGCGGCAATGCATTTCTCCACAAGCGCGGCGTTGTCCTCGGGCTGCTGGAAAGCGGCGATCGAACTCGCCCGGGCCGTACTGAATTCAGAAAGTTCCAACCCGTTCGCGCCGAGCTCCGAGAGGGTAGAGGCCATCGATAGCGTGACGGGGATCAGTTCGCCCGGCACAGTCCGGGCGGTGATGCGAAAATGCTCATCTCCGGGGGTTCGCGCGCTTCCCGTATAGTCGATGGATAACCCTGAAACGGGGATGTCCCGAGACTGAAAGGAATCTTCCAGGCGGCCGCGCACAATCCGCTTCAATTCATCGGAGAACATTTCCGAGATGAAGGGCTGAATGGTACTCATCTGCTCCCGGGGCGTCCGGCGCGCGCGGAAATCCAGGGTCACGGAATGCGTGGCGGAGGAGTCGAACGCGTATTTCACCGATTCGGACGGTACCCAGGTGTAAGAGTCGGGGATGGTCACGGGGGTCCGGGCGGGGACCATCATCGAGAGCACCTTCATCCGTTCTTGAATCGTTCCCGGATTGATGTCGCCGGCAATGACAATGGCGTGCGGGTAGGACTGCTCGACAATCAGATCGAAAAGCAACAACAGAGTCGTGTCGGATGCCGCCCGGTCAAAGACGGGCACGTTGTCGAACCGGAACAGGGTCGATTCCCCTGTGTAGGAGATGTATCCTTCCTTCCGGCAGCCGATCCCCTTCCGGGACAGAAACTCGATCGGCGCGGTCTTGTTGAAGTGCGGCAGGGAAGCCAGTTCCATCCGGGCAGCGGTCGTATCGCACAATCCTTTGCGCACAAGGGCGAAATCCGCGATGCCTTTCATAGAGGAATTCGTCACGAGATAGTAGGAGACTCCGTTCGGAAGGGCACCGGTGGTAATGAAACCTTCCTGCTTCAACTGGGTCAATTCCTGTGATGGCATCATTATTGAAATACATGACAACACAGAAATGAGAACCAATTTATACAAGTAACGCATCACTAAACCTCCTGATAGGCAAAAATAACAAATACTGCACATTTCATGCAAAATTTTATTACTTTTGTAAATGTTTCGTTTTTGAAAAGTTGAACATAAATTTATATACGATGAAAAAAATTATCCTTGCTGCGGCGGCTTTGATATTGTCCGCCGGAATGATTTCAGCCCAAGACATGGCGCAAGCGACTGAAACCTTCAACAACGGCGCTACCGCCCTGGGGGCCGGTGACAAGACCGGAGCCTTGGAGTATTTCCAAAAGGCCCTCGAAATGGGCGAGGCGCTGGGCGTGGATGGGGAACAACTTGTGGAGAATTGCAAGTCCGCGATCCCGGGGGTCGTTCTTTCCATCGCAAAGGATCTGATCCAAGAGAGCAAGTATTCAGAGGCTTCGGCAAAACTAGACGAGGCCGCCCAGGTGGCGCAGGAATACGGGAACGAGGATGTGGCACAAGAGGCTAAGGATCTGGTTCCGCAGATGTGGAAGATGAAGGGGGCCAACGACGTCAAAGCCAAGGATCTGAACGCGGCGGCCGATGCGTTCGCGAAAGCCTACGCTGCAGACACCACCGACGGCAAGACGGCTCTGACCCTGGGTCAGATTCTCAGCCAGACCGGCAAGACCGACGAAGCGATCGAAGCTTTCAGGCATGCTGCTTGGAACGGGGAAGAGGCCAACGCCAAAGGACAGGTTTCCAATTTGTACGTCCGGGAGGCGAATGAGGCGTTGAGGGCCAACAAACTCGCTGAGGCGGTGGATCTCGCCGAGAAAGCCAATAGTTACTCCGAATCCGCCAATGCCTACCTCATCGCAGGCCAGGCATCTCAGAAGCTCAACCGGAATCCAGCGGCCATCAGCAACTTCGAGAAATATCTTGAAATCAGCCCGAATGCGAAGAACGCTCCTGCCATCACCTTCACTGTAGCCGCCCTTTACCAGGGAGCGAAGAACAATGCGAAGGCGATTGAATTCTACAAGAAAGTCCAAGACGACGCTCAGTTCGGTGCCCAGGCCAAGCAGATGATCGACGCGCTGAACAAATAATAAGAAACCTTGAACTTCTTGCTCCGACAAGAAATGCCGGCATCGGCATCGCAGCGATTGACTGCGGTGCCGATGCCGTTTATATTGCCGGGCATGCGTTCGGAGCGCGACAGATGGTGCCGGCGTGACCGGTCGGATGGTCAAGCAAGTGCTGCGACCAAGCGGAAGGCGCGGCGTAAAAGGATCCGGATAGGAACCGTGGATTAAATGCTGGCAATGCGGAAGGTGATGCTTACGTCACCGTAATGACCCATAAGGTTGTTGTACTTTTCGAAATACCGGTTGGAGAGGCGGCCGCGCCAAACAATGTCGTCATGGGATCGGAATGGCAGCTCTACATCGAAGCCGTAGACCTTGGATTTGATCCTGACATTGGCGCTGCACTTCCAAGACGTACGGGTCCCTCCATCATCTTCGAGAATCAGGAAGGCGGAATCCTGCAACTGCGAGGTCCATTCGGAAACAAGCACCGCATTGAAAGGGATGGTGTGGTTGACCTGTTTCCTCCGAACCACGATCATGAAGTCGGTGATGGAAGGGTGGTAGCGAAGGAGATCCTCTTCCGTCGAAGCGGTGAAATTTTCCACCGATCCGCATTTGACGTAGAATTCCGAGGCTCCCGCGAACCAGGAATCGTAATTCCGGCTGGCGCGGAACTCCTTGAGAGTCAACGTCCTCAATTCCCCGGATCCGGCCCTCGAAACCGGACCGAACTCCGACTGCGGCAGAGAAGCGGCTAGTTTCGCAAAGAGCTGCGGTGTCATGCCGCCGGCATCTTCGTTGCGATTCACGACCCAGACCGGACGCTGCATAGCCAATTCCTCGTCGACGGTCATTTCTTCGATCTTCCAAGACCCGTCCGGCTGCGGCACGCGGAGATACCCCACATTGGATTCAGACCCGTTCTCAGGATGGAAGGTAATGACGGGCAGGGTCTTTCCGTCCCATTCTTCGAAATATGGCCAGTAGATCTGAAACCCGGATTCGACCAGCTCCTGGTGAACATTCCGGGAAGCGGCCGGATTCTCGGATCGCGTGGAGAGAGCATAGGAAAGGAGGTTTCGCAGCAGACCGGCTTCTTCGCTACGGCCGGAAGCGCGGGAACGAAGTTCCGGGAACCGAGACTGGAGTTCGGCATCTCCGACGCCCGTACCGGGAGCCTCAAGCAGATTCCTGAACGGATATTCTTCGTCGTATCCATTGGCGACGGAAGCGGCCACGGCTTCCTGCACCTCCCTGACCTGTTCAATCCCCAGCGGCAATTCCGTCAGCATCCTGGCGGTCTGTCCCAGGGAAAGGGCGATTTCTGGCGTCTGCGGCGACAGGCCGGAAGGAGACCGGGTCATCAAATCTTTGTTGCAGGAAACGGCCGAGAGGACGGCCAGCCCGAAGAGAACCGACGTCACCGGCGCGGCAATCTTCCTGTTGGTACTGAAATTTTTCATGTTGCTAGCGTTTAAAGTTGTCAGTACAAAGAGACATAAAAATAGCCGTAGAACCAAAGATTCCACGGCTATCTGCATATTCTCGCTTCTAATGCGCCAGGCGCCTACTTCGAATAGAACACGAAGCGATTTTTTTCATAAAAATCCTTCATCGTCTCCGTCTCGGCGAAGCCGGAATTTCGGAAAATCCGCTCTACTTCCGGCCCGAAGAGTTCGTTGATCTCAGTGATCCCGCTCCCTTCCGCAGCCAGAAAGCGTTCGGACCAGCGGGCGATCGCGCGATAAAATACGAGGGGATCGTCGTCCGGAACGAAGAGCGCGGCTGACGGCTCGAAATTGGTCACGTTCGCACGCATGTTCGCTTTCTCGGAATTCATGATATAGGGGGGATTGCTCAGGATCAAATCAAATTCGCTGTACGGGAAATCCTGTTCGGCATCCAGCACGTCGGCGACCAGGAACAGCGGCGCTTTGGCCTCGGTTTTCTTGAGCTGCCGGGCAAAGTCCTGATCGGCGGCGACTTTGACCGCCTCCTCCGAGACGTCAACTCCGATCACTTCGGATCCGGGAATCGAGAGGGCAGCCGTCCAGGCGATGCACCCGGAACCCGAGCAGAGATCCAAAATCTTCACCGGCTTGGCGGACTTTCCGTACGCGCCACGCATGCGCTGCATCCGGGAACCCAGCTTGACGGCATGCCGGCAGATCAGTTCGGTTTCCGGTCTCGGAATCAGCACATCGGAGGTCACTTTGAACATGAATCCGCAGAATTCGGCGTATCCGATGACATACTGGACAGGCTCGCCCGCGCGCAAACGATCCAGATCTTGCCGGAGCGCATCTATGAACTTCTCTTCGATTTTGTACTCCGGTTCGACGATGTGCGTGTAGTTCTTCGTCCCGATCCGATACTCGCAGAGCATCAGCATGATGTTCTGCGCTTCTGTAGCCGGATATAGGGATTCAAGGGACTGTGAACCTTCCCTCAAAAAATCTTTCAACAACATGGGTTGCGGGGATTTCAGGAATTTTCAATGACACCGGTCAAGAAGTCGGTGATGTCCAGCCCTGCCGTACGGACCATCTTCGGGACAAGCGAAACGCTGGTCATGCCGGGGATCGTGTTTACTTCAAGAAAATACAGTCCGTCGCTGCCGAGTATGTAATCCATCCGGACCACCCCGGCGCATCCCAGCAGGGAATAAATTTTTGTCGTGGTTTCCCGGATCTCACACGACAGGGCGTCATCGATCGGAGCCGGGCAGATCTCCTGGCTGCGTCCGTTGTACTTTGCATCGTAGTCGAAATAGTCGTTCTCGGTCACGATCTCGATCACCGGAAGGGTCTTGACCCCTTCTTCATCCCGGTAGGCGGCGCAGGTGAGCTCGCGCCCCGTTACACCTTGTTCGATGATGGCCGTGGTGCCCTCGGTAAAGGCGAAGCGGATGGCATCCGACAAGGATGCCGCATCCTTCACCTTGCTGATTCCAAAACTGGATCCCCCTGCCGTCGGCTTGACGAACACCGGAAACGAAAGTTTGGAAACCACCTTGGCGGTGACAACATCGAGGTCCATCCCGTTCCGGACAAATACATCGGGAGCGCATTTCACAAAATCCACGTCCCGCAGATAACTCTTGCAGATGAACTTGTCAAAGGCGACCGCCGAAACAAAGGCGCTGCAACTGCTGAAAGGAATCCCCAGCATCTCCAAATAGCCCTGCAATAAACCATTCTCTCCGGGCGTGCCGTGCTGCATAATGTAAGCGTAGTCAAACTTCACTTTTTCGCCATAGACCTTGACGGAAAAATCTGTCTTGTCAATCTCCGGCCTGGCCCCTTCCGGAAAGGTGATCCGCATCGAATCCTTCTTCCGAAAAGCCGTAAGCGACCATTTTCCGAAACGCGCGAAAATTTCATAGACATCGTACTTGGTTCCGTCGATGCGCGATGCCGTGAACTCGCCGCTCCGGCAGGCGACCTCCCACTCGGAGGAATCGCTTCCGTAGACAACCGCTATTTTCCGATATTTGCTCATAAATAGGTCATTCAAAATAATAATCTTCTATCTCCCGATGCTCCGTCACGGATTCGTCTATCTCGTCGCAGTCGAGATTCAGATCCATCCCGGCCGGCGCGATGAACCGGTCGTTCGCCGAAACACCGAGCGTGCCGTCCGCGATTACCTTCTGCATGAACAGCGCCCAGGTCGGCAGGGACATGTGGGCCCCCTGGCCGTACGTGATGGACTGGAAATGGACCTGGCGATCTTCCGCGCCGGTCCAGACGCCTGCCGTCAAAGTCGGGGTGAAACCGATGAACCAACCGTCGGCGTTGTCGTTGGTGGTTCCAGTCTTGCCGGCGATTTCGCCCATCAGATTGTAGCGGTACCGCAAACGGACCGCGGTACCTCCCTGCACGACACCTTGCATCAGATTCGTCATCAGGTAGGCGGTCTGCTCGCCGATCGCTTCCCGTTTCCGGTTGGTGAATTCGCTCAACACGTTGCCCTGGCGATCCTCGATCCGAGTCACCAGCAGCGGCGAAATGTACACTCCCTTCGATGGGAAGGTGTTATAGGCGGCCACCATCTCGAACAAGGACAGATCTGCAGGGCCGACGCAAAGGGCAGGAACCTCATCAATGTGGCTCTGGATCCCCATCTTGCGCATCATGTCGGCCATGGCATGCGGGCCAAACTGCTTCATAAGGTAGGCGGAGATGTTGTTTGAAGAATTGGTAAGCCCCCACTTGAGCGTTACGGTCTCGCCGATAAAATCCTCTTTGTCTTCGCTTCGCGGCGTCCAGACGGTTCCGGATTCCGTGATGAAGGTCTGAGGCAGGTTCACGACTTTGGTGCAGGGCGTCATACCTTCCTGCATCGCCAGGGTATAAAGAAAAGGTTTGATGGTCGATCCGACCTGGCGTTTGCCCTGCCGCGCATGGTCGTACTTGAACCAGCGGTAGTTCGGCCCGCCGACGTAGGCTTTAACATGACCGGTGCCCGGCTCCATCGCCACGAAAGCGGTCCTGAGCAGGGATTTATAGTACCGAATGGAGTCATTCGGGGTCATGGTCGTGTCAACGTAGCCTTTCTGGTTGTAGGCGAAGACGCGCATCTTGACCGGAACCGAGAATGTCTTGAGAATCTCCGACTCGTTCTTTCCCTCCTCTTTCAGCATCCGGTAGCGGTCGCTCCAGCGACGCGCCTGCCGCATGACGCGGTTCCGCGTCTCCTCGTCGATGTCATTCGAGAACGGCTTGTTCGTCTTGCTCTTCAAATCGTTTTCGAAGTCCTTCTGCAGATCCCGGATCCGTTCCGCAACGGCCTCCTCGGCATATTTCTGCATCTTGTAATCAATGGTAGTGTACACACGGAGTCCGTCCTGGTCAAGGTTGTAACTGGAACCGTCGGTTTTCCGGTTCTTCTCCAGCCAACCGTACAGATCGTCCGAGATCCAAGCCAGAGAATCCGCTGAGTAGTCTTCCCGCACGCTGTAGTCCGAACGGCGGGGTTCCTTGGCGCTCATCACCCGACGGATCATGTCCCGGAAATACGGGGCAAGCCCGGCGTTGTGGTCCTGCACCTCGTAGTTCAGTTCGATCGGTACCTGGCGGATGGAATCCCGTTCTTCCTTGGAAATGAAACCCGCTTTCTGCATCTGACCGATGACGAAATTCCTCCTCTGCAGCGCTTTTTCGGGATTCAGGACGGGATTGTAGCGGGTGGGTTTGTTCACCATGCCGATCAGCATCGCGCTCTCCTCCACCGTCAGTTCAGCGGGTGGCTTCCCGAAGAAGGTTTCCGCGGCGGAACGCACTCCGTAGGCGCTGCTTCCGAAGAAGATGGAATTGAGATACATCGTCATGATCTCCTCCTTCGTGTAATCCCTTTCCAGTTTGACCGCCGTGATCCATTCCTTCAGCTTGGTCCAGACCATCCGGATTTGGTAGATTCCGGGAATATTCCGCTTCATCTCGACCCGCGGGTACAAGGTTTTCGCCAACTGTTGCGTGATGGTGGATCCGCCTCCCTGGCTGGATCTGCGGAGCAGGATGGTTTTGAACAAGACGCGCCCTAGGCTGATGAAGTCGATCCCGGAGTGTTTGTAGAAACGGATATCTTCGGTCGAAACCGCAGCGTGTACGAGGTTCGGAGAAAGATCCTCATAGGAAACATAGGTCCGGTTCTCGATATGGAAAGTCGTCAGGATCTCGCCGCCCTCGGCAATGATCTGCGTCGCCAATTTATTGTCCGGATCCTCCAGTTCCTTGAAGGAGGGGATGTCGGCGAACATCCAGACCAGCAGAACCATGAACAGCAACAACGCGATCGGGAAGGTGATGAGAATCCAAAACCATTTGGTTATTTTTTTTCGAACTGCATCCTTCATAACAAAGACAAATTTATAACAAAATTTGGAAAATTGCCCAGTTTGTGGCTTACTTTGCAGTTCCGAACAAAAACTATGATTGAAACTTAAAAACAACCGTGAGTATGGAAAACAGCAACTTAGTTATCGTCGAATCACCCGCAAAGGCCAGTACAATCCAGAAATTCCTCGGAAAGGAGTATCTCGTGAAGTCCAGTTTCGGTCACATCAGAGACTTGCATGACAATAAATTGAGTGTGGACGTGGACCGGGACTTCGCCCCGGAATACGTGATTCCGTCCGATAAGAAGAAAGTGGTCTCCGAATTGAAAAAAGCGGCGAACTCCGCTGCGACGGTGTGGCTCGCGTCCGATGAAGACCGCGAAGGGGAGGCCATCTCCTGGCATCTTTTCGAGGCGCTGGGGCTCAAGAAGGAAAATACGCGCAGAATCGTCTTCCACGAAATCACCAAAGACGCCATCATGAACGCGGTACAGAATCCCCGGGACATCGACATGAATCTTGTGAACGCGCAGCAGGCCCGCAGGGTTCTGGATCGGTTGGTCGGCTTCGAACTTTCCCCGGTGCTCTGGAGAAAGATCCAACCCAAGCTTTCCGCGGGACGCGTCCAGTCGGTCGCCTTGCGGCTGGTCGTGGAACGAGAGAAGGAAATCATGGCGTTCGAGAAGGAATCCTACTACCGGATCGACGCCCTCTTCCATCCGGAAGGCACCCCGGATTCCATGAAGGTGAAGGCTTCCCTGGACACCCGTTTCCCGTCGCTGGAAGAAGCCCGCAAATTCCTGGAGGCCAGCATCGGAGCGACCTTCACCATTGCGGACATCGAGAAAAAGGAAGCATCCCGCAGCCCGGCGCCTCCCTTTACCACGTCCACCCTCCAGCAAGAGGCTGCCCGGAAACTGCATTTCCCGGTAAGCCTCACCATGCGGGTTGCCCAGGCCTTGTACGAGCGCGGACTCATCACCTACATGAGAACCGATTCAACGCATCTCTCCAAACTCGCGCTGGGTACGTCGAAGGCATACATCACCGAAAATTTCGGCACTGAATATTCCAAGACGCGACAGTACCGCACCCATACGAAAGGGGCGCAGGAAGCCCATGAGGCCATCCGGCCAACCTTCATCGAGAACACGGAGATCGAGGGGTCCGCACAGGAAAAGAAGCTGTACAACTTGATCTGGAAACGGACGATCGCCTGCCAGATGGCGGATGCCAAGGTCCTGAACACCAACCTGAAAGTCGCCTCGGACAAGCGGACGGAACGATTCAACACCCAGGCTACCCAAATCCTGTTCGACGGTTTCCTGAAGGTATACATCGAGGGGACGGACGATGCGGAAGCTCCCGAAGACGAAGTCCTTCTCCCCGAATTGGAGAAAGGAACCGTCATGGAGAACCGGAGAATGACCGCGGAATGCAAGTTCACACAGGCGCCTCCGAGATATTCCGAAGCCACGTTGGTGAAAAAATTGGAAGAGTTGGGCATCGGCAGACCTTCCACCTATGCACCGACCATCGCCACCTTGACCACCGGACGCGGCTACATCGTGAAGGGAGACAAGGAAGGAGAAAAAATGGAGGTGCGGAACCTGACCCTCGAAAAAGGCGCCGTGACGGAATCCGAAAAGACGGAAGTCATCGGCGCGGAGCGAAGCAAGCTCCTCCCGCAGGAGATCGGAATGATTGTCACGGATTATCTGGAAAGGAACTTCACGGACATCATGGATTACGATTTCACAGCCAACGTGGAGAAGGACTTCGACAAGATCGCGGCCGGGGAAGTGGTCTGGAACAACGTCATCGCCCAATTCTACGCCCCGTTCCACCAGAAAGTGGAGGAGGTGCTGCAGGATCGGAACTACCGAAAGATTTCCCGGGAACTGGGGACGGACGCCGAAGGCAACCTGATCATCGCCAAATTCGGGAAATACGGTCCGTACATCCAGCGCGGAGAAGGGGAAAAGGCGCGGTTCGCCTCTTTCAGAAAAGGCCAGCTGATTGAAAGCATCACCTTGGAAGAAGCTCTGAAGTTATTTGAACTTCCCCGGACGGTCGGCCGGTACAACGACGTGGATGTAATTGCCATGCGCGGCCGCTACGGACCCTTCCTGAAGTACGGCGACAAGAACTTCTCGCTTCCGCGCGGGAAGGATCCGGTGACGGTCAGCCTCGAAGAATGCGAGGCAATCATTGAAGAGGGATTGAAGAAGGCCCCGGCCAACGCCGTCCTGGCTTCCTTCGAAGCCAGCGACATCCAGGTGATCAACGGCCGCTACGGCCCGTACATCAAACATGCGGGAACGAATTATCGAATTCCGAAAGATACGGATGCCGCCGCGTTGACCGAAGCAGACTGCCGATCAATCATCAATAATACAAAACCGACATCAAAAACGCGTCGTCGTTTCAAGAAAACTTGATTTTTTAATTATATTGATTATATTTGTTGCCATAAAGTTATAATTTGAAAGTTATGGCAACGTATCACCTTGATCAGACGGATCAGAAAATCCTGTCTTTCCTTGTCAAGAACGCAAGGATGCCCTTCTTGGAGATTGCCCGTGAATGCGGGGTTTCCGGCGCAGCGATTCATCAAAGAGTCAAGAAGTTGGAATCGAATGGCGTGATCACAGGATCGCAGTTGCTCGTAAAACCCAAGGCATTGGGCCTCAATGTCTGTGCCTTTATCAGCGTGTCTCTCTCCGAGGCAAACAAGTACCCCGAAGTCATCGCGGCCTTGAAGAAGATCGCGGAAATCGTAGAGTGCCATTTCGTGACCGGCAAAGCGGCCCTGCTGGTCAAGGTTTATTGCTTCGACAACGACCACCTCATGGAGATCCTGCTGAACACGATCCAGAACATCCCCTACATCTTGTCGACGGAAACGATGATCTCACTGGACCAAGCGATCGAACGACAGGTCTGGGTCAAGGATTATAAGCACGGAAATTACGGAAAGGAGGATTAGCCTGCAGCTTTTCGGCCAGGGCAAAGTCTTCCGGCGTAGTCAGTTTGATGTTGTACCTCTCTCCAAGACAGAAGGAGAGGGGTATTCCTTTCTTCACAGCCACCGAAGCGTCATCCGTGAAAGCCGTGTCGTAAGGTTGGGAATAGGCTGCCCGGATGTCCTCGGAAAGGAACAACTGCGGGGTCTGCGCGCCCCAGATCCGGTTCCGATCCACCGTCTCGTCCGATAAGGAAAGCGTCCGGTTTCCTGCCGCGTCTTCCTTCCAGTCCAGAACCTTCAAAGTGTCCACGGAGGGGATGACGGGGATCAGCCCCCGGCAGGATCCGGACTCCATCCGGACGAACATACGCTCCAGCAATTCGGGAGATACCAGCGGCCGGACTCCGTCATGGATGGCTACAATGGCCTCTTCCCGGATCCGAAGGAGGGCGTTCCGGACAGAATGGAAACGGGTGATGCCTCCGGCAACCAACAACTGGGGACAGGTGAAATTCATGGCCAGGCATTTCTCCTTCCACCAGGTGAAATATTCCTTGGGAAGCACCGTAATGACTTGAATATCCGGGACGGCATCAAGAAAAATTTCCATCGACCGCTGCAGGACGGGCTTGCCTGCCAATTCAAGAAACTGCTTTGGCAGCGAGGCGCCCATGCGGACACCGCTCCCGGCGGCCATCAAAACCAATATCTTTTTTCTGTCCTTCATTCCTCACAAATATAACTTTTTTTGTATATTTACATTCTACTACGTTATTGGAGAATTTTTTCAAGAATGGCTTTTTCTTTTTTGACACAAGAGATCGCAATGGATCTCGGAACGGCCAACACCGTCATCTTCCAAAATGACCAGATTGTGCTGGATGAACCGAGTATCGTTGCCATAGACAATCATTCAGGCAGATGCATCGCGATAGGCCGGCAGGCGAAACTAATGGACGAACGCACGAACCCCGGCATCAAGACCGTCCGTCCGCTGCGGGACGGGGTCATCGCCGACTTCAACGCGGCGGAAATGATGATCAAAGGGTTCATCAAGCAGGTGAACAGCAAAAGGCACATGATCTTCGCCCCGAATCTGAAGATCGTCGTGGGCATTCCATCCGGAAGCACGCAGGTTGAAATCCGCGCCGTCCGCGACTCCTGCGAGCATGCCGGAGGAAGAGAGGTGTACTTGATCTACGAACCGATGGCCGCCGCCCTGGGTATCGGTCTGGATGTGGAAGCCCCGAAGGGCAACATGGTTGTGGACATCGGAGGCGGAACGGCTGAAATCGCAGTCATTTCCCTGGGCGGAATCGTCCAGCAGGACAGCATCACGACGGCCGGAAACGTGTTCAACAATGACATCCAGTACTATCTGCGCCAGCAGCACAATATCAAGATCGGAGAAACCACGGCCGAAAAGATCAAGATCGGTGTGGGCTCCGTCATGGCCGAACTGGATGAAGAGCCCGAACCCTTCATCGTACGCGGACCGAACCTGATGACCGCCCACCCCGTCGAAGCCAGCATCACCTACCAGGAGATCGCCCACTGCCTGGATAAATCCGTCGCCAAACTGGAGTCCTCCATCCTCCATGTGCTGGAGATGACTCCTCCGGAGCTGTATTCCGACATCGTGGAGAACGGAATCTTCCTTTCCGGCGGCGGTGCCCTGCTGCGGGGGATCGCGAAACGATTCACTGAAAAAGTCAACATTCAGTTCCACGTGGCCGAAGATCCGCTGCACGCGGTCGCGAGAGGAACCTGCATTGCGCTCAAGAAGGTATCCAACTACTCGTTCCTCATCACGAAATAGCGATGCCGAGAGAGAAGTCCGTCATTTCCAAGATCCTTATATTCGCAATCTTCGTCGGTCTGGAGGTGGCTTCTCTTCTGATACTTTTGAACAACGGAGCCCTTCAGAGGACCTGGATCGCAGGCATCTCGCACAGTTTCATGGCGAAAACCTGGGGAGCCACGCAATCGGCCAGGAGTTACTTCTCACTGAAGAAGCAGAACGACGAACTGGCGCTGGAAAACCACCGGCTCCAGGAAGCCATCCGCCGTTACGAGAACAGTTTCATCGCTTCGGACAGCGCTTCTGTCGTGGTGGTAGAAGACGGATTCAGCTTCACTCCTGCGAAGATCGTCAAGTCCAGCGCCAATTCACAGCACAATTATCTGATCCTGAACAAAGGTTCCGACGACGGCATCCGGCAGAATTCCGGCATCGTCACCCCGAAAGGGGTCGTCGGCATCATCGATGCGGTAAGCCGGCACTATTCCTATGCCCTCTCGTTCATGAACACAGAGATGAGCATCAGCGCGCGGCTCGGACGGGACGGAGTCGTCGGCCCCCTCGTCTGGGACGGGTTGCGGTCCAACGGCGCGATCCTGAAAGAAATCCCCCTGCAGATCAAGTTCGCGCCGGGTGACACAGTCTTCACAAGCGGATATTCCTCCATCTTCCCGGCTGACATTCCGCTCGGTGTCGCCGGGACGGGGAAAGTGGTCAACGGGGCCACGAATGAAATCAGCGTTTCCCTGTTTCAGGATCACAAGACCCTGAAATATGTAACCATCGTGGACAATGCCCGGATGGAAGAAATCGAAGAAATTGAGAAACTGCAGGAGGAGAAGCGATGAGAAACAATTACAACTGGACCTTTCTCCTGCTGGTGGTGGCGCAGCTCCTGCTCTGCAATTACTTCCATTTCACGCCCTATGTCTTCCTGACCCTCCTTCCCGCCTTGATCCTATGCCTTCCGACCCGGATCGGGACGACCGGTGCCCTTTTCATCGCCTTCGGCCTCGGTCTCACGATCGATTTCTTCGCCGAGGGTCTGCTCGGACTCAATGCGCTCGCGCTCGTGCCGGTGGCTTTCGTCCGAAAACCCCTTATCGAGTTGATATTCGGCAAGGAACCTTTTGAGCACCAGGAAAATCTTTCCGTCCAGAAGTACGGCAGCCTGCGGATTTCGCTCGCCCTGATCATAGCCCTCGCCCTGTTCCTCGTGATCTACATTCTCGCGGACGGGGCAGGAACCCGACCATTCTGGTTCAGCGCCATCAAACTGGTCGCTTCCTTGTTCGCCAGTTGGCTGCTGTCCCTCGTTGCCGTCCATCTGCTTTCCGACGATGAAAGATAAGCGGTCATACAAGCTTATAATCGGTTTGGGAGTCGTCGCCGCGATTCTCCTGGGGAAACTATTTTACATCCAGATCATCGATAACAAGTACAAGATCAACGCATCCAACAACTCGATGGTCTATGACATCATCTATCCGACACGGGGGGTGATCTACGACCGGAACGGCAAGATCATCGTCGGGAACAAGGTCGCCTACGACATCATGGTCACTCCGCGTGAAGTCAAACCGTTCGACACCTTGATGCTGGCCGATGCCCTCGGCATCCGGCCGGACCTCATCCGCGAAAAAATGGCGGAATATGCCCGGAACCGCCGCAAGATCGGCTACCAGAGCGTCGTGTTCCTGAAACAGGTTCCGCCGGAGACCTATATGAGATTCGGGGAGCTGCAATACAACTTCCCGGGATTTCGGGGACAGGTGCGCAGCATCCGGGACTATCCGGTCGATGCCGGAGGCAATCTGCTGGGCTATGTTTCCGAAGTAGACCAAAGTTTCATCGAAGCCCATGAAGGGGAGTACCGGCCAGGCGACTACGCGGGCAAGACCGGAATCGAAGCTGCCCGGGAAAAGGATCTGAAGGGAGAAAAGGGGTATCACATCTATCTGCGAAACTCCAAGAACCAGATCGAGCAGCGATACAAAGACGGCTTGATGGACAAGGAAGCCGTTCCGGGCCGGGACATCGTCACGACTATCGACGCAGACCTCCAACAATATGGACAGTCCTTGATGCAGAACAAGGTCGGCAGCCTGGTGGCGATCGAACCGAAAACGGGCGAAATCCTGTCCCTGGTGTCGAGCCCGGGCATCCATGTGGACATGCTTGCGAACATCGGTCAGCACTACGATGAAATCAGCCGGGATCCCTACAAGCCGATGTTCAACCGGGCGGTTCAGGCTCCGTATCCGCCGGGATCCGTGTTCAAACTTGTGAATGGTCTCATCGGCCTTCAAGAAGGGACGCTTAGGCCCGAGATGGCCTATCCCTGCTCGAACGGCTATCATTTCGGGAGCCATACGCTCGGCTGTCATACACACCGTTCTCCGCTCGTACTGGAAGAAGCCGTCATGATGTCCTGCAACAGCTACTTCTGCTACGTGCTCCGGAATGTACTTGAAAACAAGAAGTACAAAGACATCGCCGAATCCCTGGACAGGTGGAACGACTACGTGCAAAGCTTCGGCTTCGGGCACAAGCTGGGCAGCGACTTCCCCGCGGAGCTCGGGGGCACCCTGCCTACATCCAAGTACTACAACAAAATCTATGGCAAAGGAGGATGGAAGTTCACGACCATCATTTCCATCTCCATCGGACAGGGAGAAGTCGGAGTGACTCCGTTGCAGATCGCCAATTTCTGCGCGACGGTGGCGAACCGGGGCTGGTACCGGATCCCGCACATCATCAAGGCGTCCGAAGGGGTGAAAATCGACCCGAAGTACTACGAAAAGCAGTACACGATGGTCGATACCCTGCAGTTCAAGAAGGTCATCAAAGGCATGTGGAGGGCCGTGAACAGCGGCTACGGGGTGGGAGCAACGGCGAGCATCGCGGCCGTCCCGGGATTGGACATCTGCGGCAAGACCGGAACAGCGCAAAATCCCCGCGGCGCGGACAATTCCGTATTCATCTGCTTCGCGCCGGAGAATGATCCGAAGATCGCCGTGGCCGCCTACATCGAGAATGCCGGATTCGGAGCGACCTGGGCGGCGCCCATCGCTTCGCTTCTGGTCGAGAAGTATCTTCAAGGAGAGATCAGCGAGGAACGGAAATACCTGGAAAACCGGATTCTGCAAGCAAATTTAATGTCAGGGGTGAAAATCGACTAAGCGACAAAATGGTCAATTTATCGGACAGAGGCGTGAAAAAGTCAGTGGACTGGAAGCTGGTAGGAGCCTACCTTCTGCTGGTTCTCATCGGCTGGGTCAACATCTACGCCTCCATTCATTCCGGCGGTCCCGCCTCCATCTTTGATTTCAACTTCAACTGCGGCAGGCAGTTCATCTGGATTCTGTCTTCGATCGCCCTCGCCGCCATAATCCTGTTCGTCATCAATCCACGGATCTGGGAGAGTATCGCTGTTCCGGCCTACCTGTTCGTCTTGATCCTGCTCGTCGCAGTCATCTTTCTCGGCATCGAGGTGAAGGGTTCCCGGTCCTGGTTTGAATTCGGCCCCGTCAGGTTCCAGCCGGCAGAGATATCCAAGATCTCGACTTCCCTGCTGCTGGCAACCCTCATGAGTCAGGCAAACTACAAGATCAGCCGCGCAAAGGACCTGTTTTTGACCCTGCTGGTCATCGGAATCCCCATGGTCATCATTCTGGCGGAGAGCGAAGCCGGGTCCGCCCTGGTCTACATCAGTTTCATCTTCGTGCTGTACCGCGAAGGCCTTTCAGGATGGTGGCTGTTCTGCATCGGCATGGCGATCCTCCTCTTCGTCCTGACCCTGACCGTCTCTCCCTTGGTGTCCGCCATCGTGCTGGCAGGTACCGTGGCGGTGAGCCATGTATTCCACTCCAGACGGATTGACAAATGGTTTCCGATCAATCTTTCAGTGGTCGTCGTGTTTTCTTTGCTGCCCTGGATTTTGCGGCAGCTTTCCAAAATCTGGGATGCCGCCGGCACGGTGGATCCACTGTACGTATTTGCAGGCATCGTGCTCTGCGCCGTGCCCTATTTCATATTCAAGGGATATAAGAACAGGAACTCCTTCCTGCCTCTGTCCGCCGTGGCGATCGTCGCCGGCCTCGCGCTCATCTTTTCGACCGATTTCCTGTTCGACAACGTACTCCAGGAACACCAGCGGAAACGGATCGAGGTGCTGCTCGGGATGAAGGACGATCCTACAGGGGTGGGTTACAACGTGAACCAATCGATGATCGCCATCGGCTCCGGCGGCTTCACGGGCAAAGGGTTCCTCAACGGAACCCAGACCACCTTCGGTTTCGTGCCGGAACAGAGCACGGATTTTATCTTCTGCACAGTGGGTGAAGAGTGGGGCTTCCTGGGCAGCGCCCTGGTGATCTTCCTGTACGTGTTCATGATCTGGAGAATCATCCACAACGCCGAACGGTCCCGGGAGGCTTTCACCCGAATCTACGGCTACTGCGTGGCCTCCTGCATCTTCATGCACCTGTTCATCAACATCGGGATGACAATCGGGCTCGTCCCGGTCATCGGCATTCCGTTGCCCTTCCTCAGCTACGGCGGTTCCTCCCTCTGGGCCTTCACCATCCTCCTCTTCATCTCCATCGCCCTCTTTCGCCAGGAAAAGAAATACTATTAGCCCCATTTCGCCGGATTTTTCTTACCTTTGCCCAACGCTCTGGTGGTGGAATGGTAGACACGAGGGACTTAAAATCCCTTGGGCAGGAATGCCTGTACGAGTTCGAGTCTCGTCCGGAGCACAAAATCAGAACAGCGGGCCTCTGCCTCGCGCCGGAGGGTTTCTACAAACCACGGCCACACGAACCCTGCATGCAGATAGTTGTAGGGCATATTCCCGTGGCAAGTACCCCTTTTTAAATGCCTATGTTGCCACGGTGATCGTGCTTGCAGGCATCTACAAGGCATATTCCCGTGCCCGTGATTCGCAAAAAATTTTCCTAAACGTCCTTTGCAAGAAATTTGACGAAGATCCGGGGAAGATGCGCCTGCAACTCCGCCTCCGCCAAGGGGCTGGCGTACAACGCCACGGTACAAACGCCATAGACTCATCATTGAGACAGTAAAACGAACATCCTTGGTTTACGATTTCTAAACCTTCTTTCGTTTTTTAATATTTATTTCAATTACCTTTGTGGAACCGTTAAATAACAACACAATGAGCGAAATGAATTTCAGAGTTGAATCCGACTTGCTCGGGGAATTGAAGGTGCCCGCCGAAGCGTATTACGGCGTCCAGACACAACGGGCGCTGAATAATTACAAGATATCCAATACCCGGATGCGCGACTATCCTGAATATGTCATCGCGATGGCATACATCAAACTGGCCGCCGCGCGGACCAACAAGGAACTGGGCGCTTTGGATCCGACCATCGCCGATGCGATCACGGCGGCCTGCCGCGAAATCATCGACGGCAAACTCCACGAAGATTTTCCGGTGGACATGCTGCAGGGCGGAGCGGGGACTTCCGTGAATATGAACGCGAACGAAGTGATCGCAAACCGTGCTTTGGAGCTGCTCGGACACAAAAAGGGAGAATATCAGTTCTGCTCTCCGAACGACCATGTGAACTGCGCGCAATCCACAAACGATGCCTATCCTTCGGCCTTGCGCTATGCGTTCATCCGCATGAACAAAGAACTCCTAAAGGCGCTGGAAGCCCTCGTCGCTTCCTTCCACGCGAAAGGAGCCGAATTCGAGGATATCGTCAAAATGGGGCGCACGCAATTACAGGATGCCGTTCCGATGACATCCGGACAGGAATTCAACGCATTCGCGAACAACCTTGAAGAAGAGATCGCGAACCTCTCATACAATGTGAAGCTGTTGTACGAAATCAATATGGGCGGCACGGCGATCGGTACCGGCCTGAACGCGAAGCCGGGCTTCGCGGAGCGTTGCGCGGAGATCTTATCCGAAGAAACGGGGGAACCCTTCTTCGCTGCGCCCGACCTGGTGGAAGCCACACCCGACACGGGTGATTACGTGAGTTACTCCGGCGCGCTCAAACGCCTCGCGGTCAAGCTTTCCAAAATCTGCAACGACCTGCGCCTGCTGGCCTCCGGCCCCCGCTGCGGCCTCAAGGAAATCAACCTGCCTCCCAAGGCCCCGGGATCATCCATCATGCCCGGCAAGGTGAACCCCGTGATCCCCGAACTGGCCACCCAAGTTTGCTTCAAGGTCATCGGCAACGACGTGACGGTCTCCTTCGCCGCCGAGGCCGGACAGCTCCAGCTCAACGTCATGGAACCGGTGATCGTAGCAACCATCCTGGAAAGCATGACCTGGCTGACAAACGCTATGAACACGCTGCGCACCGAATGCGTGGACGGGATCACGGTCAACAAGGAGCGCTGCCTCGAGATGGTACGGAACAGCATCGGGATCGTAACGGCCCTCAATCCGATCATCGGATACAAGGCGAGCACCAAAGTGGCCAAGGAGGCCCTCGAAACCAACCGATCCGTCTATGACATCGTCTTGGAGAAGGGCTTGATGTCCCGTGAACAGCTGGAAGAGGCCCTCGATCCAAAAAATATGATCCAGTCGCAATAGCAGGCGAATTCCTGCGGAGAATACCGATGATACGAAAAGGCCGGCAGGAAATCCCGCCGGCCTTTCGCATATTCCCGAAAGAGAAAGTCCTACTTCTTCTTTTTGACAGGCCTCATTGCTGCTTTCTTAGCGGCCTCTCGCTTCTCCTTCCAAATGGTGACATCGTACATCACCGGGGTGCCGATCATGATGGAAGCATAGGTTCCGATGGAGATACCCAGGATGAGGGCGACGGCCAAACCGCGGATGGACTCGCCGCCGAAGATCGCGATCGCGATCATCGTGACGAGGGTCGACACGGCGGTGTTGACGGTACGGGTCAAGGTCGCGTTCAACGCCAGATTCGCGTTCGTCTTGATATCGATGTTCGGATGCAGAGTTTTGTGCTCACGAATACGGTCGAAGATCACCACGTTGTCGTTGATGGCATATCCGATGATGGTCAGGATGGCTGCGATGAAAGTCTGGTCCACGTCCAGATTGAACGGAAGGATGCCGGAGAACAAGGAGAAGAAACCGATCACGATGAGGGCCGTGTGTGCCAGGGAAACGACACCGCCGAGTCCCCAGGTCCAGCCTTTAAACCGCACCGCGATGTAAGCGAAGATCACAAAGAGCGACAGGATGACCGCGATGATTGCATCGCGTTTCATGTCGTTGGCGATGGTCGGACCGACCCTGTCGGAAGAAATGATTCCGTTCGGATTATCGAGGGTCGACGTGAATTCGCTCAGTTGGATGTCCTGCTGGGCGAAGAACGGCTTCATCGCGTTGAAGAGCTTGGTCTCGACTTCCGCATCCACTTCGGTCGACTCCTGGTCGTTCTTGTACTGGGTCGTGATCTTCATCTGGCTCTCGCCGCCGAACTGCTTGACCTCGACCGAACCATCGAATTCCGCGGCAGCGGCGGCCCGGATCTCCTCGGCGATCACCGGCTGGTCGAAGCGGACTACATAGGTACGGCCTCCCGTGAAGTCGACACCGTAGGTAAATCCCTTCGTAAAGATGGAAACGATGGAGATCAATATCACGATCCCGGAAATGGTGTAAGACCATTTCCGGATCCCAAGGAAGTCCACTTGCGTGTTCTTGAGGAAATTCCTTGTCAGTTTGTTATCAAAGGTAATGTTCTTGCCCTTTTCAATACGGTCATCAAAGATCATTCTCGTGATGAAGATAGACGTCAGCACGGAAGTAATGATACCGATGATCAACGTGGTCGCGAAACCCTGGACGGGACCGGAACCGAAGAAGAACAGCACGATACCTGTCAGGAGGGTGGTCACCTGGCCATCGATGATGGCGGAATAGGCATTTGAATATCCGTCCGCTACCGCCTTGCTCAGACCCTTTCCGGCCGCAAGCTCTTCCTTGATACGTTCATAGATGATCACGTTCGCATCTACGGCCATACCCATGGTCAAGACAAGACCGGCGATACCCGGCAAGGTCAAGACCGCTCCGAAGGAAACCAGCGTACCGAAGAGCAGCAGGACGTTGCACAGGAGGGCTACGTCGGCAGCCAGACCGGCACCCTGGTAGAAGAACACCATATAGAGGAGCACCAGGAAGAAAGCGATGATGAAGGAAATCATACCCGCTTGGATGGAACGGGAACCCAGAGAAGGTCCCACGACCTGCTCCTGGATAATGGTAGCCGGAGCCGGAAGCTTACCGGAACGGAGGACGTTCTCCAAGTCCGTCGCCTCTTCGACGGAGAAGTTTCCCGTGATCGAAGACTGGCCGCCCGTGATGGCAGTATTGACATTCGGGTAGGAATACACCATCCCGTCGAGCACAATGGCGATCTGACGGTTGATGTTGTCGGAGGTCATGCGTGCCCAGATGTTGGCGCCCTCGGCGTTCATCGACATGGAAACGGAAGGCTCGCCGCTCATTCCTCTATCATAGGTCACGCGCGCATCGGTGACGGCCCCGCCGTCAAGTTTGGCCTTTCCGTCCCTGGAGGTAGACTTGATCGCGATCAGCTCGTAGACATTGTCCGCGTTGACATACCGGGAAGGATGCACGGACCACATCGGCTTGAATTCAGGCGGGAAGATTTCCATGATCTGCGGCATGGAGAGGTAGCGATTTACCTGCGCGGTGTCGATTGCATTGGCAAATCCGATACAGGCGTTCCCGTTCATATTCGAAGGAGTGAGCACAGCATAGAGTGGGTTCTGTCTGCGGTAGGCTTCCAACTCCGCGCTGGTTGCCTCTTGCTGGGCAAGTTCAGCACTCAAAAGAGAGTCCGCGAGAGAGACCACAGTGTCGGCAGCCTCCTGGACTGTCTCTTCTGTATCGGTCTGAACCGGCTCGGAATCCTCTTCGAAGAGCAATTCCGCCAGCCTGGCATTCGCCTGAGCCATGTAACTGGAGATTTCCTCGAAATTGAAGGTTTCCCAGAATTCGAGGGAAGCGGTTCCCTGGAGCAGCTTTCTCACGCGCTCCGGCTCTTTCACGCCGGGAAGCTCGACAAGAATGCGCCCGCTGTTGCCCAATTTCTGGATGGAAGGCTGGGTCACGCCGAACCGGTCGATACGGTTCCGCAACACGTTGAAAGAGTTTGAGACGGCGCTCTCGGCCTCCGAGCGGATCACCCGGATGACCTCGTCGTTCGTAGACTCGGGCTTGATGCGGTCCCGCATTTCGTAGGTGCCGAAGATCTGCGCCAGGCGCTGTCCCTTGCCTACTTCGTTCCATGCCTCGGCGAATAGGGTGATGTAGTCCTCCCGGGAATTCACGCTGCGCTGCTTCGCGAGATTGAGTGCTTGCAGGAATTCAGGGGTCGTGTTGTTGCCGGAAAGCGCTTGCACCAGATCCTGGAGCTGTACCTGCAGCGTGACGTTCATACCCCCTTTGAGGTCAAGTCCAAGGTTGATCTCCTTGGATTTGACATCCTTGTAGGTATTCCAGAGGAAAATTTTCTTATTGGACACAGAGTCAATGTAGACCCTGTTCTGCTCCTTCCGGATTGAATCCAGGTAATAAGCCCGATCTGTTTCGGGAATGCGGGCGAATTGGGCGGAATTCTGAGCGGCAAGCGCGGCTTTCTCAGCATACTTGGCCGCTTTTCGTTCCTGGATGGCGGTCACCGCGGTAAAGGAGAGCTGCCAAACGCAAGCAATTCCCAACAGGATGGCGACAAACCTAATCCAACCTTTACTTTGCATAATACTTATAATTAATTTTTTATCGTTTTTATTTACGCGACATAAAATAGGCTACAAATTTACACTTTTTTTCTGAGAAAGAAATTATCTGCCAAGTATTTCTTATTTTTGTAGATGCGATTGATAGACTTGCAGAGATGAAGTTCAGCCTGTTCCAAATAGTTTTCCTGTTGTTTGCCGTTTGGCTTCCGCGTGATCACGCAATGGCTCAAGAAACCGACTCTGTCCGGATTGCTCCGTCTGTCAGAACGCGCTATTCTCTCGAAAGGTTGCTTTTCAAGGCGGACTCCTGCCGAGCGGTCTACGATTTCCCTTCCGCAGTCGAATTCAGCACGCGGGCTCTGGAGGCGACCGACTCCGTGAAAAGAGGCCGGGCCGAAGAACAACTGATTCTCTCCCAGAACGGGTTGCGGATGATGGACTATTGCAGCCAGCCTATCGTGATCGCTCGTCAGCGATTCTCCCTGGAAGATTTCTTCCTTTTCTATCCCTTGCCCGACCGGAGCTGGAGAAGCCTTCCGAATCCGTTGGACTCCCTGCGGGACGCAGGGCTCTCCCGGGCGACCTACGTTCCCGAAGACGCTGAGGAGATCTACTATTCCGCGCGAGATGCCGAGGGAATCCGTAACATCTACCGGACTCGGCTGGCCGACTCCCTGTGGACGGTTCCGACCTTGATCAACGAATCGCTGACCTCCGCTTCAGACGAAATCTTTCCGATGCTGTCCCCCGACGGGGAATCCCTGTACTTCTCCTCGAAGGGACTCTACGGCATGGGAGGATATGACTTGTACGTTTCGCGCTGGAACCCGCAGACCCGGGATTGGGAAGTTCCGACAAACATGGGGTTCCCCTATTCCTCTCCCTACGATGACTTCCTCTTCCTCAACACCGGCGACGGGACCTATTCAATTTTCGCTTCGAACCGGGATTGCAGCCGGGACAGCGTCATAATCTATGTCCTTGAATATGACGGGATGCCCGTCCGAAAAGCAATCGGCGACGTCCGGGAACTCCGGAAACTGGCCGCTTTGGAGCCGGCCGGAGATCCGGCGAGGATGGACAACAGCGCGGCCGTTTCCGGCGCGAATCTCCAAAACGAAGATATTCAACGATACATGGACAAGATGAAGGAGGTGCGTATGATCCGGGATTCCGTAAATCGGTTCAGCACGGACCTCGATACGCTGCGCGCGGTGCTCGTCTCCGCTCCGGAGGAAGAGCGCGCCGCCTTGATTCAGACCATCAGCGACCGGGAAACCCTGCTTCCTGCCCTGAACGACTCGTTGTCCCGCGCCGTCAGGGCAATACAGGCCATCGAGATGGATTTTCTTGTGAAAGGGATCGTCCTGGATGCCGATAAACTACAGGCAGATGCCGACAAAGAGGTGGTCGGCGCCGCGTCCGGCTATGCCTTTTCGAAAAAAAACTTCGGGGATCCGCTGCGTATGGACTTCAACAAGCCGGCTCCTTCCTTCGACTACACCTTCAAAATCCTTCCGGAAGGGCGGTTCGCGCTGGACAACACCCTGCCCGGTGGGTTGGTCTATCAAATCCAGCTGTTCACCGTTTCCCGCGAAGTCTCCTTGGCTGACCTGCGGGGCCTGAGTCCCGTCTTCAAGCACCCGAGATCCAGCGGCGCGTACGCATATTCGGTCGGAGTGTTCAGATTGTACCAAGATGTACTGGACAACTTGAACAAGGTCAAGCGGCTTGGCTTCCGCGACGCCTTCATCACCGCCTACAACAACGGAACGTCAATTTCCGTGCGAGATGCCCGCGCGATGGAGTCCCGGATCAGAATCCTATATTCCGTCAAGATTTTCCCGGACGACGGGCATTCCCTGTCGGAACCCGCGCTCGCGGCCATCCGCCGGTACCCGGACATCGACCTCGTCCGGAGCACGGAAGCGGGATCGGTGGTGTTTCTCGTAGAGTCTTTCGAAGAGATCGCGGCGGCCGAGGCCCTCGTTGCGGCACTCAAGGCAACCGGGGTCGCCCATGCAACGATCCACGAATCGATGGCGAACCTGGCCCGGTGATACGGGAACCATTCAGGCTGTCCCGGTTGTGTCGGTTTTCAATCGGCAATTCGAGCCGGAGTCGTTCGGACGCGATCGAAGAACGAAACCATCCGTGCAAGATTTTCTTCCGTGTACATGTTGAATCCATGCCCCCCTTCCGGAACTTCGGTGTAGCCGCAGTCCGCTTCCGCCGCTCTAAGTGCCTCGTAGAAACGCTGCCCCTGACAGACCGGGACGACATTGTCCGTCTTGCCGTGGAAGATGTGGATCGGGACATTGTCGGCATCGGCGAACGTAACAGGGCTCGCCAGCGCATAGCGGGTCTCGTTCCCGGTCAATGGAAGCCCGATCAACACCTCCTCGGGCGAGGGATCCATCTTCATTTTCTCGCCGCAGTCCATATTCGGCAGATCCACAGGACCGGACCAGTCGCAGGCTGCATTGACCTGGCTGCTCAAAGAAGTATAGGATCCGACAGCCCCCTCGATGTCATAGGAGACATCTCCCAGAGAAGCATCGTCCATCCCGTTTGTAACAGCCGCGAGAGAGGCGAGATGACCGCCGGATGAAAACCCGCTGATGCCCACGAAAGCAGTATCGAAATGATACTTCCGCGCCTCCCCCCGGACGAAGCGGACAACCGCCTTGATGTCATTGATCTGAGCAGGGAACTTGGCATCCGTACTGGCGCGGTGATTCGGCGTCACCACGGCATAGCCGGCATTCAGTAAGGCTTGGCAAATGGTGCTCAAATCCGCCGCTCCCTTGGAATTGTTGCTGAACCAAGCACTGCCGTAGATGTGGATCACGACAGGATAAGAGCTCCGCTCCTCCTGCGGGAGATATATGTCAAGCGTATGGTATGCTTCTCCGTCTCCCGCATAATTGATGTCAGAGAATTTTTCCGAACATTGCAACTTAATTTCAGGCCGCTGAAAGCCTCCGAAACCTCCACCCGGCTGGGCGGATAAGCAGGCGTGCGCAAATAGAAACGCTCCTGCCAACATCATCTTCTTCATAATCGTCAATTTAAAGGTTGACCGCGCTGTTATTTCCGGAACAGCATCGGGATGAATTCGTTGAGACAGCGTCTCCAGGTCAACCATTCGTGGGCGGTGCCGGGAGACTGGTAGTACCGAGCGGGGATTCCGATCGCATTGAGGTTCTTGACGATGGTGTCGGATCCGAACCCTTCTTCGCTGCCCATTCCCATAAACAGCACATGCACGTCCTTGTTGAACTTCGCAGCATCGGCGAACGCCCCGTCATAAATCTTGGTGTAATCCTCTTCGGGACGAAGGAAGATGGCTCCGCTGAAGGCGCCCAGATAGCCGAACCGGTCCGTATTCCGGAGGCCGATTTCGAAGGTCTGGTGCCCGCCCCAGGAAAGGCCGGCCAAAGCGCGACCATCCTTGTCGTTTCTAACCCGGAAGGTGCGCTGGATGTACGGAATGATATCCTGCAGCAGCACCGGCCCGAAAGAGGCGCCGAAATCATCCCGGGACTCCCCTTCCTTGGCTCCGAAAGGGTAGCCGCAGTTACCGGAATCCATCACGACGATCATCGGCACGCAGTTGCCGGCAGCAATGCTGTTGTCCAGAATGTTGGCCATCTTGCCCTGATTGTGCCAGCCGGTTTCGTTCTCTCCCATGCCATGCTGGAGGTACAACACCGGATACTTTGCCTTCCGATTCGTTTCATAATCGGCAGGCGTGTAAACATAGCATCTGCGCGCCGCTTGTTCTACGGACGACCAATACCGACATTCGCGCACCTGACCGTGGGCGACCTTCGGATCGAAGGAATAGTAGGCTGCTGCGGCAGCATCTTCGGGAATCTCGATTCCGCTGGCATCCAGTCCGTACCCGTAGAAGGTTTTGCTGGCGGGGTCGGACACGCGGGCTCCGTCAATCAGAAGAAAATAATAATGGAAGCCGACCACCAGCGGATCCGTCGTCACTTTCCACATGCCGTCATGCCCTTTGGCCATCGGGTATTTCTTCCCGCAAATGTCCACCTGAACATCCATCGCAGCCGGGGCATTGACCGCGAATGTAACCCGGTTATCGTCCGAGATCCTGGGATAGTTTGCTGCCGGCATATTGGTGGGGGCAGGCTTGCCGTCCCGGTCCAGTGACACCTGACGGGCGTCAATCCCCATAGTCTTCAGCATTTCAAAAGCATAACGCCGTCCGAATTCACGATAGCCGGCAGCATCGAAATGCAGGAGGTCGGGTCCGCAGGAAACTCCGCGGGAAGAGATCACGTGAGCGGTGGGAATCACGCGCGGAAGCGTATCGATCATCGGATTCGCCTCGGCACAGATCCCGCCGACATCGGCGTGAACCACTTCGCCCACGATCAGCGGAGTGTTTTCCGCCTTCAAATTCAAGTCTTTGAGCAAGCTTTCGTAGACAATCTTCACCTTGCCGGGCCACTGGGCGTCTCCGGTGTTGGATTCTCCTTGGTGGAAAAGGATTCCTTTGATCACCCCGTCTTGCTGCGCCCTCCGGGCGGCTTCGATCAGCCGGTCGTAGGGTCGATTTTGATAGGCAGCAAATATCTGCCGCATCCAGTCGGGCGCCTGCTTGTTGATATAACTGTCCACGCTGTCTTTCATGAACCCTTCAATCTTGATCCCGCCCACGGCGACATTGATCACGCCGACCCTGTGTCCCTCGGGGAGATAGGCGAGCATCGTCCTGCCGAAATAATCGACCGGAGAAAGACCGGTGTGATCCCGGCAGATCGGAGGCAGCGCAGGGTACCAGCTTCCTTTCTCGCGTCCGCTGAGCGGCATGTCCACTGCCGGCATCATCACGAAGCGTTCGTCCAGACCGACGGAGTCTTGATGCTCAGGACGCGCGAACCCTTCCATATTGGATTGCCCGAGAGCAATGAAAATGTGGAAATCACGGTTTTGGGCACAGATCGCTCCAGTCAGAACGGCCCAGACCGTCACACACAATGCAATTCTTTTCATATCAATTGGTTTAATTTATATTTCTCTGGTTGAAATCAGCGTTTTTCACTGTTCCGTTCCGGTGGAAGGACGAACTAGAACTGAAAATAGATGAAAGACTGAAGGTCGGCGGTAATGAACTGGCAGATGACGAAAACCGCGGCTGCTACGACAAGCAGCATCACGGGGAGGGGCAGTTTCGCGAACGTGATGCGATAGCGACGCTTGAACCGCTCGGGCAGCCAGTGGATGATCATGCCGAGGATGATGAGCAGGAACACACTCCGGTGCTGCCAGGCGATCTGAGGGATCACTGAAAGATCCCAAGGACCTCCGATCTGATTCACCATGTTTTTCGCTGTATTCCAGGCCACTTCGTTGGCCTCTGCCGGATCCAAATTGGATCCCGAACGGAAAAACAAGCGGGTGAACGTAATAAAGATGAAGGTCATGGCCACGGCCCAGCCGGTCTCCAACCAAGAGAACTTCGATTTGAAACGGCACAGATGGTAAACCATCCGGACAAAGGCACCGGCGAAAAGGATGAGACTCCAAACAAAGAACAGGTTGAACAAGGGGGCCGGCGTCCAACGGCAGAGTCCGAACAGAATCAAGCAGAGCGATCCGAGAAGACCGGCCCGGACATAGACGTTACAGGTTTTCCAGAACCGATAAATCAAGATCCCCAAACCGTTCAGCCCGCCCCAGATCATAAAGTTCCAACTGGCTCCGTGCCAGAGTCCGCCGAGCAGCATGGTGTCCATCCGGTTGATGTCGGACACGACTTCCCGGCGCCACAACGGCCGGAATAGGATTATCGCTCCGATGACCAGCGTCAGGACGAGCACTCCGCCGAACACCCACCAGCTTTTCGCCAAAGCGGACGCCAGAAAAGCGATTCCCAACAGGATGGCATAACTTCCGAACGTACCGTTCCGGTTGCCGCCGAGCGGGATATAAAGATAGTCCTGCAGCCATCGGGACAAGGAAATGTGCCAGCGTTTCCAGAATTCAGCGGCGTTGCGGGCCTTGTACGGAGAATTGAAGTTCTTGGGCAGGTAAAAACCCAGCAGCATCGCCACACCGGTCGCGATGTCCGTGTAGCCGGAGAAATCCGCGTAAACCTGCAGGGAATATCCGAACAGGGCGCTGAGGTTCTCGAAACCGGTGTACAGCAACGGATTGCTGAACACGCGGTCGCAGAAATTCACAGCGATATAGTCGCTCAGAATCAGTTTTTTGGCCAGGCCGTTCAGAATCCAGAACACGGCGATCCCGAACTGTTTTCGGGCAAGAAAGAACGGGCGGTGAAGCTGCGGGATGAACTCATTCGCGCGCACGATCGGGCCGGCGACCAGCTGAGGGAAGAAACTCAAATAGAAACCGAAGTCCAAGAAGTTCCGGACGGGTTCGACCCGCCGCCGATAGATGTCGAAGACATAACTGATCGCTTGGAAAATGAAGAAGGAAATCCCGACCGGAAGGAAGATGGAATCCACGCTGAAAGCCTGTGAACCAACGATCCGGTTGCCCACGTGAGCGAAGACGTCGTACACCCGGAATTCCGTTCCGAACAGATTGTTGACCACATCGGTCAGAAAATAAGCGTACTTGTAATAACACAGCAAGGACAGGTTCACGACAATGCTCAGCGTCAAGACAAAGTTCCGTCCGAATCGGCTCTTGCGCGGAAAAAGCCAACGCCCCGCGGCGTAATTGTAAACAATGACGAAGAGGAAGAGAAGCAGGAACAATCCGCTGGTCTTGTAGTAGAAGAACAGGCTGACGAAAAACAGAAACGCGTTCCGCAACAAGACCTTGCTCTTGACAAGGCTGAAGAAGGCCAGCACGATTGCGAAGAAGGCCCAGAAATAGAACTGAGTAAACAAAAGAGGATGGGCCTGGTCAAAACTGAACAGGTTTTTCAAAAAATCCAAAACCACATCCCAGAATCCCATCACCGCGTATTTTTCATATGTTCCACATACCGATCCATCAGCGCGTTGAACAGCAGATCTCCGAGCAGACGATAGCCTTCTTCCGTAAAATGAACCTTGTCCGCCTTGGCCAGGGAAGCCGCTTCCCATTTCGCCATGGAGCCCGTGCCGCCCATGATGTCGAACAAGTTCCAGACACCGGCGTTATATTCCCTTCCGAGCTGAAGGAAAATATTCTCAACCAAGGCTCCGTTGGTGTTCACCCGGTAGACCCGGCGCCGAATCCGCCGGAAACTATCGTTGTTGGTCACGAAGAGAATCGCGCAGTCGGGGTTTGCTGTCCGGATTTCTTCCACGAGACGCCGGTAGCGCTGCAGGAACACTTCTTCCGAGAAGTCCGTCCCGGTGGCATCGTTGATCCCGATCGCGAGGATCGCCAGATCGGGACTGAGCAGTTTCAGATCCCGTTGCAGGTCCTGGCAACGGGAATAGGAAACCAGCGAGGCACCGTTGACTCCGATTTCGCTGACAGTGATTCCCGGGAACGGGTTATCCAAGAATATGCCGGTGAGCGTCCACTCCCCGGATGTGCCGGTCACGGCAATCCGAACCGAATCCGTCAGCGTCGGCAGATCGAAAACCCATCCCGCCTCTTCCGGCAAAGGAACCCCGTACAACGTGTCCCGGGGACCGGCAAGTATCATCGGGGCGCGGTCTCCTTCCGAGGAATATCCCAGCACCCGTACTCGGTTGAAGCGGAAAACGGGATCTCCGGGTCTCGGATCCCGGGGGATCGTCGTCAGGGTGACGGAAGCCCTCCGATCCGAGGTGCTGAGCGCCATCCCGGTCAAGCCCAACCGCTTCCCGGAATTGGCTTGGGTGTTTTTCGCTGCGCGCCAGATCCCGGTATGTCCCGCCAGGAAACTGCTCGGATTGTTGGTGCCGGCGGCTGAGAACGGAAATACCAGCCCCCTGCCGCCGTCGAGTCCGGGCTGCAAGGAAAGCAGATTGTTCCGAAGCCTCCCCGTAAAGGTGCCTGCTTGCACATGGGAGCCGCCCATATGAACGATCTGGAGGTGTCCCTTGCCAAGGAAGTAGAGGGAATCCATCTTTTCGAACAGCCGCTCGAAAGCGCTGCTGTCGGCGAACAGCGTGATCCGGTTGCGGTCGAAACGCGCGAAATCATATTCCGGAACATTTTTGTTCAGGGACTGCGCGACGACCAAGCATGGCAGAAACAAAAGAGTCAGGAAGAGAGGGGCAGTCTTCATCGCAGGGAATCGGTTTTGGCATAGATCCGGTCCTGGAGAGAATCTCGTTCCGCCCAGAGATAATTCCGGACCGCTTCCTTTGACAGATTCTTCCGCGCCTGATAGAAATCATAGCAGACCAAGAAGGATTTCGAAAGCGCGTCGCCCACATATTCAGCCCCTTTGGTCGTAAAATGCACGTGATCGGGGCCCGCCAACGGAGGTGAATGTTTCACCCACTGCTTCATGGAGCCGACCCCGCCCATCATGCCGAAGGTATCCCAATAGGCAACCCCGTGCTTGAGACAATTGGCCTTAAGGGAGTCGTTCAATTCCGGGAGCAGGGGCCAGGTCACAAGGTCACCGTCCACACTTTTGCACATGTCGGTCGGCCCGACGAACAGGAGTTTCGCCTTCGGCGCGACCTTTCTGAAATAGTCGAACTGACTCACGATACGGCTGACGTAGGACGAGATGCCTTTCTTGGAGGAAATTCCCGGCACGGCGTTTCCTCCGAACTGCATGAGGATGAGACGGGTCCCGATCTTCTCAAAAGATTCGCGCATCACGGACGACTGAATGGAGGAGAAGATGTAGCCGGGGGAGCCGCGGAGCGCGACGTTGTCCACCGTTACCCCGCCCGGACCGTCCAGCAGAATGCCGTAGATTTCCGCATCGCCGTTGAAGTGAATCGTGCCTCTTTCCACGGGCGCAAGCAGTTTCCAAGACACCAGGGACACCCCTGCCCGGGCGGAATCAAGCACCTCGACCCGAGCATCCAGGGTGTCGCACTTCAAGGTGAGAGTGAAGCCTGGGCTGTTCTGTCCGAACAGGACGGAAACTCGGGAGATCTCTCTGGCAAGGGGTTGGGCATACCGGCTCCGCGTCCTCCGGAACGAAAAGGAACCTGCGCCCCGGACGGCCGTGAACTGGGTAAGCGGACCATACCGTTTGTGAGAAGCTTTATTCGTCAGGGAATCTCCTACCATGGCGTAGCGGGTCAAATCCCCGGAGAAACTCTGGATCACGGAATAGGCCGGAATCCGCTGGATCATCGGCACCATCCCGGGACCTGAACCACCGAAACGCTCCTGCAGCCGCTGGCGCAAAACAGAAGATATCCGATCCATCTCCAACTGAGAGTCCCCATAATGAAGGAAGCGAAGAACCCGACCGGTACGGGCGGCTTCTTCCATTTCGGAGAACAGGGTGTCGAAGAAGGCATAGTCGTCATCGGGCAGATAGATCCGGTTCGGATTCGTGGAAAAGTAGTTTCGGTAATAGTCCAGCGTGTCCTCGGATGCCTGCGGAAAGGCGTAGCCGCGCTGCACCGCAAGGAGGACGGAGTCCACGTCCACCCCCGCTTCCGGATCGCGGAGATCGGACAGATAGGATTCGTAGGAAGGAAACCGCAACGGCAATCCGCCGATCTTGAACCCTCCGGCGGGCCAGAAATACCAAATGCCGAACAGGATCAAGAACAGAGACAGAAAAAAGAAAAGAATCTGCGTTGCTTTCATACGGTTACTGTCTGTAGATGATCAGTTTGCGTCCTTCTCGGATGAGGTCGCTCCGGAGGTTGTTCCATCGCTTGAGGTCGGAGACGCGGACCCGGTAGCGCAAGGCAATGGCACTCAGCGTGTCACCGGATCGGATGGTGTACTCGATCTTCTCCTGTTGGGCTGCCTGCCTCTTCTTGAGGGAGTCCTGTCTGGCTTGACGGGCAGCGGCCTCCTGCTGAAGGAGGAGCTGCCGTTCCGCTTCCCGCTCCCGCGTCCGTATTTCGATCCGTTCGAAGGCGGCTTCCGGCCGGTCCGCACAGTCTTGTTTCGCATTTGCGAGGCTGACGAGAACCGGGGCGCGGGCAACGGCGGAATCAGCCCGGGTTCCGGTGAGCCGGGCTTCCTCTTCCAAGGCAGACAGGGCGGAAGGGCTGGTCGAATAAGCAACCAAGACCCGGGTCCAGTCGCCATATTCCCGGAACAGTTCCTGAAGGCGGTTCAGCGCGATTTCCGTGGATTTGTCCGGGTCGGACCGTACGTCCGACGAATCCGTCCGGTATCGGACCGCGTCCAGAGCGGACAAAGACCAGATCCCGGATCGTTCGTCCTGAAAATGCAGATCCGAGAGGGCATAAGGCAGGAACAGGATTTCTTCAGGCATTTCCCGCCGGTCCAATTCGGCGCGCAACGAACGTACGAACTCTCCCCATGGCCCCGCAGCCACGAGCATCATTGTTGAAAGTATAAGGAGTTTTCCGTTGAAATGCATTCTGCGGACATCAATACACCGTCAAAGATACGAATTTCTTCCTGTTCCGCTGCATAGTCACAGGTTCCGTACAGCTGCGGAGAGCTGCTCGCCAAGACCGATGGTGTAGCCTTCGCTGGACCAAAAAACCCGGTTGAAGGTGTCTGCAATCCGGAAATAGGGGGGATTGCCGGATCCCAGCATTTTTCCGTCATCGATCCCGAACAAGACCGTGGACGGGAGACGATCGGCATATTCCTGCATCCATTCGTATCCTTTCCGGTCGCTGACGAGCAGAATCGGCCGTCCCCAGGCTTCCAGGGATGTCTTCGCCGCGATGAGATCGTTGAGAGCGTGGACAGAGGGCTCCGACCGAGCGGTCAGGCAACCGACGATGAAGAAGCCCCGACCGACCTGAGAGACGATGGAGCAGGGCTCCGAATCCGGATTCGGAAGGTAGCGGATTTCCGTATCAAAGGAACCGATAACCGGGAGTTTCCCCTCCGGCATTTCGATCCGCAGATCCAGGGTGGTGGTTTTTCCCGCTTCGATGGAGAACTGCTGCATCGTGACCGGCACGCTTCCATCGGAGAGCCGGTTGCCGCTCACGAGCACATAATCTCCGGCATCCAACGAAGTTCCCTGCTTGAACACGCCCTTCCAGTCCACGCCTCCGCCCATGTCCACCTGTCCTTCATCGAAGGTGAGCAGCCGTGTTTCACCCGCTTCGATCTTGCTGAGAGTAAAGTGGCTGTAGTAGCCCGGATTGGCGAGTAACTTGGTCGGCGTGTATCGCAGAACGATCCGTCCGGTCGGAGCGACGGTCTGTTCGGTCGCCTCGAAGTCAACGTCCACCCAGATCCTTTCCTCTTGATACTGGATTTTCCCGGTCACGGGATCCTTCCGGGCGTTCAGCCCCAAAGTCCGCGCAAGGGCCACAAAGAAGATATCACGGGAACGGGGAGCGGCCGCGCGGGTCTTGAAGACCCCGATCGGAGACATCGGAATATTCCAGGCTTTCGGATCGTCAACGATCCGTACGCTATCCCGTACCCAACGGATCAAGCGGGCGGGATGGCGGAGGCTGTCTCTCCTCGCATCGGTTATATGACGCAGAAAGTATCCTTTGTATGGACTCAGGAATTCGTTCTCGACCCGGGGACACAGAACCGACTCCTTTGCCTGATAGCTGTCTTCCAGAATTTCCGGAGTCACATCGATCCAGTCCTTGTCGCTGAGTGATTCCAGCAAGGCGCGCGCCCTTTCGTCCGGATACCGGGACAGGAAGGCTTCGATTACCGCGCGGTTGCCGCGGGCTTTTTGAAGCGGGCCCTCCTGGGCGAACGTGGCCATGAAGGCCTTCCGGATGGAATCTTCCCGGGCGAAACGGCGGTCGTTCTCCGCCCGTTGTTCCGCCGTGACTTCGGGAAGAACCGGCCGTTCGGGAGGAGGCACGATCATTAAGCGCTGCGGCTCCTTGGAATGGGTGTCCGTCAAAGTGATCACCACAAGGGAGTCCCGACCGAAAGAAACCTTGGAATAGCCGTACAACCCGTCTTTGGACGCCCAGGCCAGCATATCACCGAGACCGGCGGAAAGAAAGGTCCGCCCCTGCGTGTCCGTGTACTTGGAGAGGGCGGAGTAAAATTCCGCGTAATTGTAAATCTTGAACGCCACCAAGGCGCTGTCTACAGGCTGTCCTCCCTCATCCACCACCTGAAAATCGACTCGCGCGGTCCGGGCGTAATGGTCAGTCAGATTGATCTCGGTGAAGTTCGGCCCCTCCATGACCTTCTCTTCAGGCCCGTCGTATTTTCCGAAAGCCCGGGTGTGCATCAGCATGCCGCGGCTGGCCGGAGCGTTGAACCAACCCAGATTCAGAACCGGCTCCGGTTCGCAGGCGCCCAAAAAATACCATTGCCCGTCCGCCCAGGCCTCTACCCAAGCATGGTTGTCGTCCGTATGGGCCCAACGGGGGGTGTAGACTTGCCGGGCGGGAATTCCCACTGCCCGCAGGGCCGCGACCGTGAAGGTCGATTCTTCTCCGCATCGACCCAGTGAACTCCGGACAGCCGCCAGCGGAGAAAGCGTTCTGGCATCCGAAGGCTGATAGGTCAACTTTTCATGGCACCAATGGTTCACTTCCAGGATCGCGTCTTTCATGTCCAGGTGTTCTACGCGCGGTTTCAGTTCCCGGTAAAACACGATCCGCGAGGAATCCAAGTTTTCATTGTTCACCCGCAAAGGCAGCACGAAATGTTTGAAAAGCAAATCCGGCACCCGGTTCCCCCAGGCCATCTCGCTCCGCGCGCGGAACGTTGCCTGAACATTTCGCTCGTAAAACGCTCTGGAATAATCCGCCGAGTCGGCCATGGGCATGTAGGCATATAAAAAATCCAGCGCCTCCCGTTCGGTTAAGGGAGCGTCCGTTCCGCAGGAGAAAAGAGCGGAAAAGAGGAGGAATATGCATGCGTATTCCCGTCCGCGAGAAAACAATTTTTTCATATCTTCGACAACATCTGCAACTTATTGGAGGCGCAGCCATTCCGATGGCGTCCGGCCGGTAGCTTTCTTGAAATTGCGGAAGAAAACCGATTCTCCGGAAAAACCCGCCCTGGTCCCGAGATCGCTGATGTTGGCTTCCGGATCGGACTTCAAGCATCTCTTCACATATTCAACCCGATACGTATTGACGAAATCGGAGAAAGACTGTCCCGTATTTTTGTTGATGCAGTTGGAAACGTAAGTCCGGTTGCTCATCACCGCAGCGGATAGATCACTGATTTTCAGGCCTTGCCGACGGTACATTTCATTTATTTCCATTTCTTTCCGGATGCGGAAAAGTAAGTCGTCCTGGGAGGAGGGTTCCGTTGTAAGTTCCGGGCTTTCCCTGAGATCGTCTTCCAGACGATCGGCGCTGAAATCCTGCCGGTATCCCACGTAAAGCACGGCGAAAATCATCGTCGTGAGCACGATGGACGGGATCGCAAGCAAGGGGCTGTCCAAAAACGAGTCCCTGCCGACAAGGCTGGAAACCACTGAGACGAACGAAGAAAGCGCGAAAATGACGAGAAGCAGGAGGATCGGTCTCAAACTCTTTCCTTCGGTGTCGGCATAGATATTCTCCATATCCCGATTGAAGCGCCGGAGCCTCCGGTACCCGAAGACAAAAACGAGCAGGATCTCCAGCGGGAAGACCAGATCCGACAACCGAAGTATCCAGACCGGTTCCCGCCCCGCAAGGACAACGATACCTTCCGCCAAGGCGATCCCGAAAGCCGGCAGGAGTACCCAGTACTCCTTCCAGCGAACTTTCGATGCGTCCGTCAAAATCCGGATGTAGATGTAATATAGAGGGTATACCGCAAGGTGACAGAACGTGTAGACGCAGTCAACCCAGTCTGTTTCAGTTTTTCCGCGCACGAAATGGACCGCATGGGCGAGATACAAAATGCAGCTAATCAGAGAAAAAAGGGTCAAAAACTTTCGGGCGCGACCGCTCTCTTTGTAATCCAACAGCAAAATCACAGTCCACACCAACGTAACCGTGAAGGGGAGAGAGGCGAAAAATGTGTTCCAGGTTTCTCGCATACGGCAAAGTTAGGCAATTCATCGATTCCGAGCAATATTCCGGCAGGATGATACCGTTTCCGAACAGGAAACACAAAAAGGGACTAGCCAAAAAAATATTGGCCAGCCCCTCTTTCCGCAAATCGGGAAACGTCGCTATTCGTCCTCTTCCTGGGCGGCGTATTCCGCGAGCAGCTTAGTCTGCACGTCCCCGGGAACGGCCTGGTAGTCCGCGAACGTCATCGTGAAGGTAGCGGAACCGGAAGTCAAGGAACTGAGCGTTGTGGAATACCGATAGAGTTCCGCAAGGGGAACCCGCGCCCTCAAAACCTGGAAGCCTCTGTCGGCGCTCATGCCTTCGATAACGGCCCGTTTGTTCTGAAGATCAGACATACAGGCGCCCATATACTCGGCAGGCGTAAGGATTTCAACATTGTAGATCGGCTCCATGATCTTCGGACCCGCGTTGCGGAACGACTCTTTAAAAGCGTTGCGCGCCGCGAGCACGAAAGAAATTTCATTGGAATCGACCGGATGCATCTTGCCGTCGTAGATGAAGACACGGATATCGCGGGCATAGGAACCCGTCAGCGGGCCTTCGGTCATCTTCTCGTTGATACCTTTGAGAATGGCCGGCATGAAGCGGGTATCGATGGCGCCGCCGACCACGCAGTTGCAGAATTCCAACTTGCCGCCCCATTCCAGTTCATAGGTTTCTTGACTCTTTACGTTCAGAGTCAATTCCTTGCCGTCGATCTTGAATTTGTTTGTGAAAGGAACCCCTTCCACGATCGGACAGATGAGCATGGAGACTTCACCGAACTGGCCGGCGCCGCCGGACTGCTTTTTGTGGCGGTACGTGGAGTTGGCCTGACGGGTGATGGTCTCTCGGTACGGAATCTTCGGCGCGAAAAGTTCCACCTTGATGCCGAATTCTTCCTCGACCCTCCACTTTACCACATTGATGTGCTGTTCGCCCTGACCGCTGAGAATCGTCTGCCTGAGCTCCTTGGAATACTCCACGCCGACCGTGGGATCCTGGGCAACGATCTTGCCCAAGGCTTCTCCGAGTTTCGTCTCGTCATTCTGTGACTCCGCCTTGATCGCGCAACGGTACTTGGAAGCAGGGAAAACAATCTGCTCGTAGGAAATGCCCGTTCCGGGCTGGGAAAGCGTCATGTTGGTCTTTCCGGCACGGAGTTTCACCGTACACCCCATGTCGCCCGCCATCAATTCCGTCACCTTGTCCTTCTTGGAACCAGCCACAACATAGATAGCGGAGATTCTTTCCCGATCCCCGGTTTCCGCATTCTCGAGATCCTGTCCTTCGGTCAGTTTTCCGCTCATGACTTTGAAATAGGAAACCTCACCCAGATGCTGTTCGACATCGGTCTTGTAGATGAACAGCGAGGTCGGCGCATCTTGCTTGCACTCGATTTCCTTACCGTTTTTGGTCAAAGAGGTCGTCTCGGCGGGAGAAACCATCGTGTTGATGGAGAACTCCATGAGCCGCTTGACGCCGATGTCCTTCTTCGCGGAAAGGCAGAAGACGGGGAGCACTTCACCCCGACGGATTCCGAGACCGAGGCCTTTCCCGATCTCCTCTTCCGTGAGAGTGCCTTCTTCAAAGAATTTCTCCATGAGAACATCATCGAATTCCGCGGCTGTCTCAATCAACTGCTGACGGAGGTCGTCGGCTTGGGCTTGCAAGTCCGCCGGAATGTCAAGGTCTTCGCGGGTCCCGTTCGCATCCTTGAAATGGTAATATTTCATTTTGAGGACATCGACAAATCCGTCGAAAGAAGCGCCCGTATTGACCGGAAACTGCATGACGACCTGTTTTTTCTCGAAGACCTCCTTCATGGAGTTGAGGGTAAGGTCCCAGTCCGCTTTTTCAGTATCGAGCTGATTGACCGCGATGATGATCGGGATCTTGTACCGACCGGCATAACGCGCGAAAATCTCAGTGCCGACTTCCACGCCCTGTTGCGCATTGACGACAAGAATACCGTTTTCACAGACCTTGAAGGCAGACACTGCGCCTCCTACGAAGTCGTCGGAACCCGGAGCGTCGATGATGTTGAACTTCGTCCCCATGAATTCCGCGTACATCGGGGTCGCGAAGATCGACTGCTGCTTCAGCTTTTCGATTTCTTCGTTGTCTGAAACGGTGTTCTTGTCTTCTACCGTGCCTCTTCTGGCAATGACCTTGCCCTCATAGAGCATGGCTTCAGATAATGTGGTTTTCCCTGACTTGGCGCTGCCAATCAGAACCACATTACGGATGTCTTTGGTTGAATACTCCTTCATTTGTATTTCATTATTAATTATGATCTTAACGATACCTTTGAGTGTATCAAGGCCAAAGGTAATGAAAAAATGCTTAATTTCAACCAATCCTAGGCAATCTTTCTCAGGGAACCTTCTCGATCCGGCGGTAGGCCGAGACAAGTTCTTCACCCCGATATCCGAGTTCCGCAATCAAGCGTTTTTCCAATTCTTCGGGATCCGCCCCGGCTTCCGCGCAGATGTCCTCGAACGAGAGGGTTTCATCCCGGAAGATTTCCTTTTCATTCATGAGCCGCTCGAAGGCAGCGTACGCATCGTCTTTTGTTTTCATAGCGAACTTTTTTTGACAAATCTGCGTTTTTCCCGAAGAAATAACAACCGCAAGTTGCAAGTCAAGGGGGTTTGGCGCGTATTCTTTTTTGTTTTTTAAAATAGTTGCTGTTTTTATATACCTCCAGTTGTCTTTAACAACCAACGGTTGTAAGAATCCGCTGTCACGAAAGGATACTTTTGCAATGACGCAATCATTGGCTCCGCCTATTATTCTGTTCGCGATGGATGACAGTACGATAAAAGACAACCTCTTCAGGAAAAGAAACGAACTGGGAATTTCCCAGCGGGAGATGGCCAATCGCCTTGAAATATCCCTGAATGCCTACCGGAAGCTTGAAATGGGGAAGACCCGAATCCTCAACGAGCACGTTCCTTTGTTCGCCGAGGTGGCCGGAATTTCCGTAGCGGAACTGGTAAACGGTTTCGAGCCGCTCCGTTCCGTCGAAGCCGGTTTGGAGGACGTGAAAGAGCGTTACGAACAAAAAATCCGGGTGCTCGAGACAGGTTACCAGCAGGAATTGGAGAATCTGAAGCTTGAAAATGTCAGGCTGAAAGACCGTCTCAAAGACAAGGAGGACATCATCGCCATGAACAAGAAACTGATCCAGCGGTACGAGAAAGAGCTCAAAGCGCTTCAAAAATGATTAACTTCGCAGCATCAAGCCTTGAATGATGCCGCGCGAGATTCACCTGCTTCCTTATTGTCTGGCCGACCGGCTCGAAGCCGGATGCGACGAGGCCGGACGCGGTCCGCTTGCCGGACCTGTATTCGCCGCGGCCGTAATCTTGCCGAAAGACTTCACACACCCCCTCCTCAACGATTCCAAACAGATGTGCGAAAAAGACCGCGCCATCCTGAGGGCCGCGCTCGAACAAGAAGCGGTTTCCTGGGCTGTCGAAGCAGTCGGCCCCAAAGAAATCGATGAATTGAACATTTTGTGGGCTTCCGTAACCGGGATGCAGCGGGCGGTTCTCCGTCTCGATCCGAAGCCGGATTTCCTCCTCGTCGACGGCAACAAGTTCCGCCCCTTCGATGAATATGGCTTCGACAGCTACCGGACAGTGGTCCACGGGGATGCGACCTATGCTTCCATCGCCGCCGCATCCGTGCTGGCGAAAACCCATCGGGACGAATTCATGCGGACAATCGCAGCGGATTACCCCGAGTACGGCTGGGAACGGAATTTCGGCTATCCCACCCCGGAACACATCGAAGCCCTCCGGAAGTACGGTCCCACCCCCTGGCACCGGCAATCCTTCCACCCCAAAGCCCTCGAACCGACATTATTTTGACTATCTTTACAACCACAAAACTATATTCATTGCCCATGAAAAAGATATTTTGTACAATCGCCGCCGCGGTGCTGCTCATTCCGGGAGCGAGAGCGGACGAGGGTATGTGGCTCCTGCCGCTTCTGCAGGAAATCAATGCCGATGCCATGAAGGACCTGGGCTGCCGGCTCACGCCCGACCAGATCTACAGCATCAACCACTCTTCGTTGAAAGACGCCGTCGTAGTTTTCGGGGGCGGGTGCACCGGGGAACTGATTTCAAACCAGGGACTGCTGGTGACCAACCACCATTGTGGCTACAGCAGCATCCAGGGCCTCTCGACGGATGAACACAATTATCTCGAAGACGGCTATTGGGCCATGAGCCGGGAGCAAGAACTTCCGGTGGAGGGGTTGAGCGTCACTTTTCTGAAGAGCATGACCGACGTGACCGACATTCTGGATGCGGCCCGCCGCGAAGCCCTGGAGCAATACGCCGATTCCGCCAACGTTTCGAAACTGGCGGAAAAGGCGGTCGAAGCGGCCGCCGACCGGCTTAAAAAGACGGCGGAACAAGAAAATCCGCACGCTACCGTCACCGTCCGTTCGTTCTACAACAACAATGTCTATTACCTTATCGTCAATAAAGTCTACAGGGATGTCCGCTTCGTCGGAGCCCCTCCCGCATCCATCGGCAAGTTCGGAGGAGAAACCGACAACTGGATGTGGCCCCGCCACACCGGCGATTTTTCCATGTTCCGGGTCTATGCCGGAAAAGACAACGAGCCGGCTCGGTATTCAAAGGACAATGTTCCGTATGTTCCCGCCCGATCCCTGACCATCTCTTTGAAGGGAATCAACGAGGGGGATTTCGCGATGATCCTGGGATATCCTGGCCGCACGCAACGCTTTCAGACCGAGGCACAGTTGCAGCAGATGATGGATCTGCACGACATCTCCATCGCCGCCAGAACAATCCGGCAGGACATCATGTGGAAACACATGGAATCGGATCCATCCGTCCGGCTCAAATACGCCAGCAAGTACGCCGGCTCCTCCAACGGTAGGAAGAAATGGATCGGCCAAAAGAAAGCCTTCAAAGATCTGCGGGTTCTGGAACGGGAGCGTCAGAAGGAGGCGGATTTTTACCAATGGGTGCTGAAGAACAAGGAGCGGAAAGAAAAATATGGAACCGCGCTGCAGGAGATCGCTGACGGCGTCGCAGCCAATCGCGACGGTGAAAAAGCAGTGCAGCTGTTCGGTGAAACCGTGTTCAACATCGAGCTGCTGGATGTCGCGGGAGCCTTTGCCGGCGCGTTCAGACAAGCGTTGACCGCGGTCCCGGGTGACAGCGCGGAGGCCTTGCAGGACGCCTATCAGGCCTGCCTGGCCTTCTACGACGATTATTACGAGCCGCTCGACCGGGAAGTATCGGCAGCCCTGCTCAAGCATTACCGAGATCAAGCGCGACCTGAAAACGCCCTGGATCTGGGCGGAAACTTCGCGACGATGGATCTGGATGCGTTCGTGAACAAACTGTTCGACGAAAGCCGCTTTACCTCCCCGGAAAAACTGAAGGCCGCCCTCCCCGAGGGCTTCGCCCGTCTGAGACAAGATCCTGTCGTTAAACTGTACAATACCGTGTATGAGACTCTGATGAAGCTCTCCGCGGAGACTTCGGCCGGCGATGAAAAAATCGCCAAAGGCTCCAAGTCCTTCGCTGCCGGGCTGATGGAATGGAAAAAGAAAGAACCTTCCTACCCGGACGCCAATTCCACCATGCGGCTCACCTACGGTACCGTGAAATCTTATTCCCCGCAAGACGCGCTTACCTACCGGTACTACTCGACGATCTATGGGGTCATCGAAAAGGAAGATCCTGACAATTATGAGTTCCGGGTCCCTAAAAAACTGAAGGAGTTGTACGTCGCCCGCGATTACGGACCCTACGCCATGGCGGACGGCAATCTGCCCGTGTGTTTCCTGACCAACAACGACATCACCGGCGGTAATTCCGGGAGTCCGGTTCTCAACGCGGACGGGCATCTCATCGGATTGGCCTTCGACGGGAACTGGGAATCGATGTCCGGTGATGTGATTTTCGAGCCGGAACTCCAGCGGTGCATCTGCGTGGACATCCGCTATGTGCTCTTCTTGATGGACAAATTCGGCGGAGCCGGCTATCTGCTCAAAGAAATGAATATTGTAAAATGATGATTTGACAGCGAATAGGGCACTGCTGGAGCCGTAGCCACCCTCGGCTCCGTAAGAGGGAGGGGCCCACGCTTGCGTGGGAGGGATCCGGCGAAGCCGGATGCTCCAGCGGTGCCCTATTCGCTGCCATAAGCAGTTATAAAAAACCAAAAATATGACGAACGAAGAAGTGATAAAGTGGCTGGGAGAAGTAGTGCACCCGGCGAAGGAAAACAAAAGCATGGTGGAACTGGGCATGGTGGAAAGCGTCGTCCTGGACGGGAACAAAGTGACCGTCACGCTGGCCTTCCCGAAACGGAGGGATCCGTTGACGGAATATTTGGTCGGCAGCGCCCGCGCGACTCTGATCCGGCATGCTCCGGGATCGGAGGTCGAGGTGAAAACCGTCATCAAAGAAGACGAAAAAACCGCCAGAAAATCCGTACTCGATCTCGGACTTGAAGAACTGAACAACGTGCGACATATCATCGGCATCGCCTCCGGAAAGGGCGGTGTCGGGAAATCCACTGTCGCCGTAAATCTGGCCGTAGCCTTGGCGCGGCTCGGTTACAAAGTCGGCCTGGCGGATGCCGACGTCTATGGACCATCCGTGCCCTTGATGACCGACACCGAAGGAGAACGGCCGCTGGCACTGGTGGAAGATGACAGGGAAATCATCGAGCCCGTCGAAAAGTACGGTGTGAAGTGGATGTCCATCGGTTACTTCGCAGATCCGGGACAGGCCCTCATCTGGCGCGGCCCCATGGCCAGCAATGCCTTGAAACAAATGGTTCTGCAAGTACGCTGGGGCACGCTGGACTTCCTTCTGGTCGACATGCCTCCGGGAACCGGAGACATCCATCTCACGCTGGTTCAAGATGTTCCGATGGAAGGCGCCATAATCGTCACGACCCCCCAGCAGGTCGCCTTGGCGGACGTTGAAAAAAGCGTGAATATGTTCCGGAACAAGAACATCGACCGGAAGATTTTCGGGCTGGTTGAAAACATGGCCTGGTTCACCCCGGAAGAACTACCGGAGAACAAGTACTACCTCTTCGGCAAGAACGGCGGAGAACGGATGGCAAAGCGATACGGCATCCCGCTCCTCGGCCAAATCCCGATCGTTCAAAGTATCCGGGAAGGCGGAGATTACGGCGAACCCGCCGCCTTGTCCACCCGTCCCGACGGACAAGCTTTCCTGGATCTCGCCCGCGCGCTGGCGGACACGGTAGAGCGGTAGGCCGGCGATTCTAAGAAGCGTCGGCGGACGTTTCGCGTTTCGCCGTCAATACCATGCCGCAACTCGCCAGCAACACCAGCACCAGGACGATGGAGGAAGCGCGGGAGACGTTCTCTCCCCAAGAATAGACCTTGGGATCGAAGCGCATGACCAGATCATATTCCCCGGCGGGAAGAACCGCTCCGCGGAGGATCCAGTCGGCACGGAAGAGTTCCACGGGAACAGAAGCCCCTCCGTCCGCGGGATAAATTTCAGCATGCCAACCTTTCGGGTAATAGATTTCACTGAAAATCACGGGGCGCTCGGATGCGACCACGCAATGATAGCGCAGTTCGTTCGGTGCATAGGAGGTCATATAGAGGGTGTCGGAAGGAGCGGCATTCGAAAGCACGGAGGCAACCTTTTCACGCGCCTGCGCGAAATCATCTCCGATGACGGCGGTTCGCCGCAAGTCGACTTCGCCGATCCGCGCGATCTCTTCGTCCGGGTTCGCGGCCGCGACCAGGGAATCCACGAACCAGGCGTTACCGAAAGCCTGCCGGTTCACAACGGGAACAGATTCCGGGGCCATGATGAGGTAGCGGCAATTGAGCGCGGAGAGGAGAGGCAGAGGAGGTAGATTCGCTTCAAAATCCGAGATGGTCTTGGCGGCCTGCGAGGCCGGTTGGAGCGACTGAATCTCATCCACGAGATACCGTTGGATCAAATCCTGATAGCGCTGGAGTTTGGCCGGACTGTACCCTCCGACGTTCTTGTGCCAGTAAGAGGGGCGCGAATCATTGAACACACTGACCGTAAAATCCAAGACCCGGTAGGAAAGATCCGGATCGGACAGAATCAATTTGTCTACCGTCCGTTGAACAAATCGGCTGCCGAAGTCGCGCGCGCGCACGAAGCTGTCCGCGTTCAGATACCGTTTGCCGACGGCGAACAGATTCACAAGCACGAGCAAGGCGATCGCCGCGCCTGCCTGAAGTCTTCGGGAAGCGGCGCGCCGGGCATCTTTCGGCGTCCGGTAGCTCCACCACAGCAGGGCATAAGTTGCCAAGATAAAGAGCATCGACCAAAGCGCGTCGTTCGCCAGCAGATGTTTGCGATCCTGCTTGAGGGCTTCTACGATTACATCCTGTATGGAAGCGTCTGAGGCGCCGGAGAAGGATCCGGCCAGGCCGGGAAAGACGGCGAAAATCAGGCAGAAGCCGGCTGTGAACGCCAATGCGATCCGTCCGCCCCGCTTGAATTCCTCTTTGGAATATTCCTGCTTCAAGATCCGGTCCAGCACGAGGAAGCCCAGCATCGGCAGGGTAAACTGCAGAATCACCAGCGACATGGATACCGTCCGGAACTTGTTGTACAGGGGAGCGTAGTTATAGAAAAGTCGGGTGAATCCCATGAAGTGGCTTCCGAGCGAAAGCAAAACCGCCACCAGGGTGGCCGCCAGGATCCACCACTTCTCCTTCCCTCTGTACAGGCAGAGCCCGAGAACGAAGAGGAACACGGTAATGGCGCCCATGTACATCGGACCGGCAGTAAATGGCTGGGGACCCCAGTAGAGAGGAAGCACCTTGGCAATCTCCTCGGGATTCCCTTGGCCCGCCTGCTTGAACAGCTTGACCACCGCGGACTTGTCCGGATTGACCGCTCCCGTGGACGCGCCTCCGTTGAAATTCGGGATCAACAGGTTGGGAAGTTCCTCCCAACCATAGGACCAGGCTGTGGCATAGTCAAGCTGCAGCCCCTTGTCGCTGATCTCCCCGCCTTCCGGATGGGAAAGTTCGGATCCTCCGCGCATGGTATGCTGGGTATATTCATACAGCGGAGCGAGCGTGATGGTGTTGGTGGCGATCCCGATCAGGCCGATACCGAGCAGCAGGGCGGAGGCGGCAAAGAAACGGTTCAACTGACGGCGCCTCTCCCGACTGACCAGCAGCCAGATGAAAATCGAAAGGGCGTAGATGAAGATGATAATGGCCAGGTAGTAGGTGATCTGCAGATGGTTGGCCTTGATCTGCAGACTCAGGGCGAACGCGAACAGCACGGCTCCCAGCGCCGTCATCGGAAACCATTCCCGGAAGGGTGTCAACTGATCCTGCCCGCCGGAATCCGGAGCGGGCTTCGGTTTCCGCAAGGCGGAGCGATAGGTGAAAATTACTGCGGCCAGCACCCAGGGCAGAAAGGCCAAGGCTTGCATCTTGGTGTTGTGCCCGACCTGGATGATCTGCAGATTGTAGGAGCAGAAGGTAACGGCTATCGCCCCGCCGATGGCCGGTAGTTTACTGATACCCAAAGAGAGCATCAGCAGAAAGGCGCCGACCATAGAAAGGAAGAGCCAGGAAGCCGGACGCTTGCCCGTCATCAGGAAACGGTACAAGGGTTGGGTCCAATCTCCCCTATGGGATGGATAGATGGACGCCAACGGCATGCCGCCGAACATCGAATTCGTCCACCGGGTGGGATCGTCGGGGTGCTCGGTGTTATGCTGCGTCGCTTCTTGGGACATTCCGACGTAACCGGTGAAGTCGTCCTGGTTTACGATTTTCCCTTCCAGCACCTGCGGCACGAAGGCGTAAGCCAGCACCAGGAACAGGACAATGATGCCGGTGAACACGCCGATCTTCTTCAACAGTTTCTTATTCATAACATTCTCTCCAATAGTTTCACATACGTTTTGGTAAGTGTTTTCCGGTCAAACCGGCTGATATCTTCTTCGTTGTCACGGAGCGTATCCGACTTGAATTGATCCCAGCATTCATCCACATAGATCCGGATGGCGTCGGCATCGTCCCAGTCGAAGACCTTTCCGGCATGGGTTTCCGCCACAATGGCTGCCATCGCGCTGTCCGGCTGGCCGATTCCAAGAATCGGACGGCGGGAAGCGAGATATTCAAAGAGCTTTCCGGGCAGGACGGCTTCATATTCAGGCTCCTGCCGGAGCGGAAGAAGGAGCACGGTGGCATTTCGTTGCTCGCGGACAGCCGTCAGATGATCTTTGTAGCCGAAGTTCATGAGTTTTTCTCCGAGACCGGCTGAGCGGATGGAGTCCACGATTTCCGCGTCCGTTTTTCCGACCAAGCGTATCCGTAACGCTTCACTGAACACCCGGTCTTGGCTACATTTGTCCGCAAGCACTTTCCAAAAAGTCTCGGGATTTCCATCCGCTGCGAAAAGTCCGGTGTGCGTTACATTAAAATTCTCATCCGCGATGAAAGTCTCCCTGTAGTCGCTTTCGTCATAGCCGTTCGTAATCAGTTCGACGGGCGTCGAGGTCATGGCCTGAAAATCCTCCCGAACCTTCGGCGATACGGCAACAACCGCAGTCGCGCCATCCAAAACTTTCCGTTCCAGGGCTCGGTGACGCTTTTCGGACCATTTCGTCAATTCAAGATGCTTGAAGTAAAACATTTTCGTCCAAGGATCCCGAAAGTCGGCCACCCACGGCAGTCCGGTCTTCTTCGAAAGCTTCAGTCCGATCAAATGCATCGAATGCGGAGGTCCCGTGGAGACGATCACATCTACCGGGTGCTTTTCAAGATAGCGTTTCAAAAAGCGGACAGAGGGTCTGACCCACAAGCACCTGGGATCGGGTATGAAGAAATTTCCGCGGATGAAGAGGGAAAGTTTACGTTTGAAGTTTTTCTGCCGTCCGCTGATCGGATTGACCTCCGTTCCCGCGGAAGAACCGAGCGCGTTTCCCCCGAACAATCTACGATAAATCGCATAGGGCTCCACGATCTTCCGCTTGATGACTTCCACTTCTCCGGGAATCTCCTCCAGCAAGGATTTATCGACGGCGATCAATTCGGGATTCGATGGTGTATAGACCACCGGTTTCCATCCTTCCGCAGGCAGGTATTTGGCAAACTTCACCCACCGCTGCACGCCGGAACCACCGGAAGGAGGCCAGTAGTAACTGATGATCAAGACTTTCTTCATGATGACACCTGTTCGCGAGCACGTGAACCGCCTGACGGCCCTTGCCGTTGGGGTCGCGCGCAACTGAAGCTTTCAAAGGTAACGAAAAATCAGGAATATCCGCCAATATTCCCCGCCGCACTCTGCCTGGAAGTGCCGGGAATCAACAAAAGAAGCAAGGGGGCGACGGCATGTAAAATTTTGAAATGAGTTGAAGAGTGCCTATATTCGTTCCAATCTAATAGCAACTAAAGCAATCGCGACATGAAAACAACCGTCAAGATCCTTACAGCGAGCCTTCTGCTCGTCCTGTCCTTCAGCGCATACGGCCAGTCGAGGCTGGGTGTAACCGCCGGCTACATCAGCACGAACAACATCTCCACCAGCATCGTGCATCCGGACACGGACACGGAGAACGGTCTGTATGTCGGGGTGCTGAACCAGAATACCCTGACAGGAGGACTCGGACTGGAGATCGGGGTGATGTATTCCCTTTTGACTTACAAATACAGCATCTTCAACAAGAGCATCCATGCCGTCAATGTCCCGCTCCACTTCAGTTACAAGTATCATTTCTCGCCCGAACTGGCCGTCTTTGCCTTCGCCGGCGCCACGGGAACATTCGGCATTTCCGCCACATGGAAGGAGGAGAATAATTCTTATTCCTTGTACAGCGGCGACCATAAGAGCTTGAACCGCCTGGATGTCAAGCCGGGAATCGGGGCCGGGATCGAGTTCTCGGAGAATTACCAATTCCGGGTCGGTTATGACTGGGGACTCCTCAACCAGAATGCCGTGTCGGGAGGCCCGGAATTAAAAGTCAACTACCTCCACTTCGGGTTCGCCTACATATTTTGATCGCTGCTGCGGAGGCAGGCTGCCGGAGAAGGCTCTCGGGACAGGCCGCCCGTAGCAGTAACTTAATCATATTCAGGAATATGCATCTATTCACCCTAGCCGTTTTGACGGGGTGAAAAGAAGGATCTGGCTGATTGTCAAGAGACTCCGGTCACGCAATGAAAAGACGGGAATATTCTGTACATTTGCATGCAGCATGACACCAAAGCCTTGAGGCATGGCGAAAGGAAAGATATTGGAAGATACCCCGCTGATCAAGCAATTCTTCTCTGTGAAGGCGCAGTACCCGGAAGCGGTGCTCCTGTACAGGGTCGGAGATTTCTATGAGTCCTATTCCGACGACGCCGTGCTGGTCAGCAAGGTGCTGGGCATTGTCCTGACCCGCAAATCCAACGGAGAGAAGGGCTTCGTGGACATGGCCGGGTTCCCGTACCATGCCATCGATACCTATCTCCCGAAACTGGTCCGCGCCGGCTACAAAGTGGCGGTCTGCGACCAGTTGGAAGATCCGAAATTCGCCAAGAAACTCGTAAAACGGGGCGTGACGGAACTCGTTACCCCCGGTATCGCCTTCAACGAACAACTGCTTGACCAGAAGGAAAACAATTTCATCTGCGGCCTGAACTTCGAAAAGGATCAATGCGGCGCGGCCTTCCTGGACGTCTCGACCGGGCAGTTCCAGATCACGCAGGGCGATTTAGACTATATCGGCACCCTGCTCTCCGCGCTGAATCCAAAAGAGATCGTAGTGCGGCGCGGCTACGAAAAAGGAGTCAAGGAACGGTTCGGGGAACAGCTCTATGTTTCCACGGTAGAGGAATGGGCCTTTGTTTATGAAACGGCCGTGGAGCGGCTCAAAAAACAATTCCGGGTGGATTCGCTGAAAGGCTTCGCGGTTGACGGCTTCCCGCTGGGCATCCGCGCGGCCGGCGCTTTAATGGTCTATCTGGAACAGACCCTGCATACGGGCCTGCAGAACATCTGTTCCCTCTCCCGGATCGACCGGGATCAGTTCGTCTGGATGGACAAGTTCACGCTGCGGAACTTGGAAATCTTCACGTCCGGCGTCAGCGGAGAAGGAGTTCCGCTGGTGAGCGTCATCGACAAATGCACCTCGCCGATGGGGGCCCGGCTGTTGCGGAGTTGGCTGGCGATGCCGGTTCTGGATCTGCAGGAATTGAACGACCGTTACGACGTGGTCCAGCATTTCATCGAACATTCAGACGATCGGGAAGCCGTCCGGCAACGGATCGGCGATATCGGTGACCTGGAACGGATTCTGTCCCGCGCAGCGGCCGGAAAGATCCTGCCGCGAGAGGTCATGCAGTTGGGACGTGGCCTTGCCCAGATGGAGCCGCTGGTCGGTTTGTGCCGAGACAAAGGCGTGGAGGCGCTGGACACGCTGATGGCGGGCATGCGGAACTGCTCGAAACTATTGGAAACCATCATCCGCACGATGCAGGAGGATCCCGCAGCCGCCGTCGGGAAAGGTCCGGTGATCGCGGCCGGTGTCAACGCCGAACTGGACGAACTCAGGAAGATTTCTTCCGGCGGAAAGGATTACCTGCTGAATATGCAGCAGCGGGAGGCGGCGCGGACGGGAATCACTTCCCTCAAAATCGGCTTCAACAACGTTTTCGGCTACTACATCGAAGTCCGCAATACCTTCAAAGATCAAGTCCCGCCGGAGTGGATCCGCAAGCAGACGCTGGTCAGCGCCGAACGGTACATCACCGAAGAATTGAAGATCTATGAGGAAAAGATCCTCGGAGCCGAAGAGCGAATCTACGCGCTTGAAACGCAGTTGTTCACCGATCTGATCGCCGAAATCCAGCGAAATATCCAAGCCATCCAGACCAATTGCCGGATCATCGCCAGGCTGGATGTGCTGGCGGGCTTCGCGGGGCTGGCGGCCGAGCGCAAGTATTGCCGGCCGGAAATGACGAACGGGTTGGAATTGGACATCCGGGCAGGCCGCCACGCCGTAATCGAGACCCTGATGCCGCCGGGCGAGGAATATATCCCCAACGACCTGTACCTGGACGACAAAACGCAGCAGATCATCATTCTGACCGGCCCCAACATGTCCGGAAAGTCGGCGCTCCTGCGGCAAACAGCCCTCATCGTTTTGCTGGCCCAGATCGGCTCCTATGTCCCTGCGACTTCCGCGCAGATCGGCTATTTCGACAAAATCTTCACCCGCGTCGGGGCCTCCGACAACATTTCCCGGGGCGAATCCACCTTCATGGTGGAAATGCTGGAGACGGCCATGATTCTCCACAACCTCTCCGCCCGGTCGCTGGTGCTCCTGGATGAGATCGGCCGGGGCACTTCAACCTACGACGGCATGTCCATCGCCCGCGCGATCGTTGAATATATTCATGAATACGGCAAAGGGGCGAAGACGCTGTTCGCGACCCACTACCACGAACTGAACGACCTCGCGGAGTCCTATTCCCGGGTCAAAAATTTCCATGTCGCCGTGAAGGAGGTCGGGAAGGAGGTTATCTTCCTGCGTCTGCTGAGAGAGGGAGGCACGGCGCACAGTTTCGGCATCCATGTGGCCCGCATGGCCGGGATGCCGCGGGAAGTCATCGCCTCCGCCGAGCGCACCCTGCAGGCCCTTGAATCCTGCGAGAACAACTTGCAGGGGATCCGGAAGCCGGTTCAGACCAAAGCGGGGAGGGTCGAGAGCGACGGCAGCCTGCAACTCTCGCTCTTCCAATTGGACGACCCGCTCCTCGAATCCCTGCGCGACAAGCTCAAGTCCGCCGACCTCAACAACCTCACCCCCCTCCAGGCCTTCGACCTCCTCCGCTCCATGAAAGATGAGCTCGGGCTGTGACATCTTGCGGGGAGGGTCTGCATACCTTCGCAGGCGAGCAGATTCATGGGGTTTAAAATTGCCGATATCGGCAAAAATCACTACATTTGTATCCGGTTTAACCTGAAATTTGCCGATAAGCATGGAGCTTAAATCCGTCAGAGAATTCGCCGAGCAGCATGGCCTCTCCGAGCGTACCGTCCGCAACTGGTGCACAACCAAGAAAATCGAAGGAGCCTTCCTTGTGGGAAAGACTTGGAACATCCCTGCCGATGCCTCTCCTCCAAGGAAGGGCAAGGTCAAGGAGAGTCCGCTCCTGAAGAGGTTCCGGGAAGAGAAAGAGGGCAACGTCCGAGGAGGAATATACCATCGCACTCAGATTGACCTTACCTACAATTCCAACCATATCGAAGGAAGCCGCCTCACCCATGAGCAGACCCGGTACATCTTCGAAACGAACACCATCGGCATCACAGACGAGAGCATCAACGTGGACGATATCGTGGAGACCGCAAATCACTTCCGCTGCATCGATCTTATCATCGACAAAGCGAATGACAAACTCACTGAGGCTTTCGTCAAAAAAATCCACCGCATCCTCAAGACCGGAACTTCCGACAGCCGCAAATCTTGGTTCAATGTCGGTGATTACAAGAAACTCCCGAACGAGGTCGGAGGCAATCCCACCTGTCCTCCGGAGGAAGTCCATGACCGGATGAAGGCTCTACTTGGAACATACAACGCCAAGCCGCGGAAGACACTGGAGGACATCATCGACCTTCACCAGAAGTTCGAGGCCATCCATCCCTTCCAAGACGGGAACGGTCGTGTGGGAAGGCTGATGATGTTCAAAGAATGTCTCGCAAACGGAATCGTGCCGTTCATCATCTCCGAAGATCTCAAACTCTTCTACTACCGAGGGCTCCGGGAATGGGGCCATCTCAACGGCTACCTCATGGACACCTGCCTGACCGCGCAGGACAACTACAAAGCCCTGCTGGACTATTTTAAGATTAAGTATTGACAGAGGTCGTTTCGCGCCCCCCGGTCACTTGGCCCCCGAGTACTGCTTGTTGATCCACAAGGAAAAGAATCTGTTCGTGATTGAGTATGCGTTCTTTTCTTTTGAAAGCGTTTCATTTTCATAAAGGGCGCGAATGGCGCTTTGAACCGTACTTGGACTTTTCAGGGCGTGTTTCCTTACGAATCCCATAGATGTAACGGCCCTTGCTTTCCCTTCCTTGGCGACAGCAATCAAAAGATGCTTCTGTGATGAAGAAATACCGCTGAACTGTTCTTCGAAACCTCTGGCGCTCAGTTTTATAATATAATCCACAACTTCTGTCGCCATCTTCTCGGTCGCTTTGCCTCCCTTGTCGGTCCATGCAAACAATTCATTCAGGATTCGCTGGACGTACCATGTATGTCCTTCAAAAAGGTCGTAAACGTGATCGAAGCAGTCTGCTTCAATCTCTTTTCCTGCATTGCTGAAATGACGCTCGGCGAATCTTCTGTATGGATCTTTGCCAATGGGATCCAGGAACAAGGGGGCGCTGCTCATGTAGAATGGCTCCGATGGATTGTGGAATATCTTATCCATCATTCTTCTTTTGCTGCCTGCAAAGATGAAATATGTCTTTTTGCACTTTTGAATATGCGTTCTCAAGAGCTCCAGAATATTCTTCTCCGGGAATTCCGCGATCTGCTGGAACTCGTCAATGGCAACCACACAGGGCTTTTTAGATTGTTCCAGATAAAAGAAGATCTCTTCAAGACTGTCTTTGGGTCTTGTAATTTCACCCAATGACAGGTCGAACCTTATTTCGCCCGAAATTTGATCGATCTTGAATCCCGGTCGAAGAGACTTGACAAGGGAGAAGAATTCCTCCATGCGCTTTCTTCCTGCGCTTTTAAGATTGTCCGTGATTGTTTTGCCGAGGAAGAAGACCAGCTCGGACAAGGTTGAGGCGGCATAAAGATCCACGCCGAATGTCCGGTATGCTTTTTTTATAGGATCTTGGCTGAATACGTGTTGAATAAGGCCGGATTTCCCCATTCTGCGAGGGGAAATCAGCACGGTGTTCCTTCCGTTCAAGATGTTGCTCACCAAGATTTCAGTTTCTTCTTCCCTGTCGCAGAAGTACGCAGGCGAGATATATTCGCTGGTGATGATAAAGGGATTGTTAACCGCCATAGCCGAACTTTTTTGCTAATATAACCAAAAAGATCGAATTATTCAATGTGAAATAATTTCATATTGAATAATTTTGTACGGTGTGTCTCGCTTGCTGCATATACTGCCGCTCTCAAAGGTAGTAATTGGCGAAAAAGTTGTCCGCGGTTCCTCTATTCCGGAACAGGCATCCATCAGCCTTTTCCGGAACAGCTGAATATCAAAAAGTTACAGCACCCCTCGTGGATGCCTATCCCGTTTTCGGCACAGCCATCCATGCAAACTTTCTGAATCTATTAGTATTCAATAATTTGCAAAAGGCCGCATGGATTGCTCCTCCGGCCCTGAGGGACGTTCTGAGTTTACTTGAATATCAGCTGGACAAAAGAAGTGAGGTTTCTTCTCCAGACTCTCCATTCGTGACCGCCGGGACACTGCTCCCACACCAGTCCGGTATAGCCTTTGGCAGCAAGGGCGTCATGATAGGCTTTCATGCCGTCGATACGGCCGTCCTGTTCACCGCAGGCAAGGTATATCACATCAAACTTGTTGAACTTGGACGGGCTGGAGAACATCCCCGGAAAGAGTTTTTCGGCATCGAAGGGTTCTCCGCCGATGGCGGACGAACCGATCAGGCCGGAAGAAAAGATCCCGACGTTGGCGAATGTGTCAACATTGGCGAATGCGATAAAGAAAGACTGGCCGCCCCCCATCGAAAGTCCGGCGACCGCCCTCCCTTTCCGGTTGGGAATCACCTGATAATTCTTTTCGATGAAAGGAACAATGTCGGCGACCAGCGATGAGAAGTTGTTGAATGACGACGGGTACTGTTTCACCTCTTTCTTATTCGGTATCATCAGCGTTTGCGCGGCGTACTGGCTGGGATTGCCGTTCGGCATGACCACGAGCATCGGCTCCGCCTTGCCTTGCGCGATGAGATTGTCCAGAATTTGACAGGTTCTCCCCAAGGTTGACCAAGCATCCTCGTCTCCGCCGCCACCGTGAAGAAGATAGAGCACGGGATATTTCGTTTTTTTGTTATTCCGGTCATAGCCGCTCGGCGTATACACGAAGAGCCTGCGCATCATGTCGTTTTCAGCGGAATAATACCAGACGTGCTCCAGGTTGCCCGGATTCGGATTCTCCTTGTACAGGCTTGCATATCCACCCTCCAGAAGAAGACCGTTCATATATCTCGATCCATCTCTCTGCACGAAAACATTGGCCGGATCCAAAACGCTGAGACCGTCTACCACGAAGGTGTACGTGTAAAGTTCCGGCGACGGCGCGGGGATCGTAACGGACCAAATCCCGTCTCTTCCCTGCTGCATCGGTATCCTATTGCCATTGTAATTGTTCCAGGAAGCGGCAACCTGCACGATTCTCGCCTTTGGAGCTCTGTAACGGAAAGTAACGCTGTCTTGTGTTACTTGAGGGGACACGACGGGGGCGCGAAACGAAAGAGAATTCATCTCTTGCGAAAGCGTTGAATGGCTGATCAATAAACAAGCTATCAGCAAAAATGGTTGATAAAAAGATGATTTCATATGTTATAGAATTATGTGCGAATTATTATTAATACGAGGAAAACGCTTCCGAAGACATTCATTACCTATTGACTTTGTTTGATTTCAACATTTTCGATGAGGTTCAACATTTTGAGCGTGGCCTTGATGGCCGCTTCGATCTGGTCGGAGTCGATTCCACGGGTTTTAAGCAAATGTCCGTTATGGTCCCAAGAAATCGTCGCCGCGACCAGGGCATCCGTCTTTCCTCCGGGAGGGATGACAACCTGGTAGTCGACAAGTCGGGGATGGGATTTGCCGAGGCGGTCATAAACCTTCCAAAGCGCCTTCATGAAGGCGTCGTACTGTCCGTCTCCTACCGAACTCTCCTCGTAGTCTACGCCGTGGATGTTGATCTTGATCATGGCGTGGGGACGCATGCCCCTGGCCATCTGGAGGCTGTAGTTGACGATGTGGATGTTGTCTCGGGTTTCGGAAATGCCGTTTCCCAGCACATCCGCGATAATGAACGGCAAGTCTTCAGTCGTGATGTTCTCCTTCTTTTCTCCCAATTCAACCACCCGGTCCGTCACGATCTTCATCTGTTCGGGCGAGAGGTGGATCCCCAGCCGTTCAAGATTCTTGATCACGTTGGCCTTGCCGCTGTTCTTGCCGAGAGCATATTCCCGAACCCTTCCGAACCGCTCGGGAATCAACGAGTTATGGTAGAGTCCGGCTTTTTTGTCCCCATCGGCGTGAACGCCGCTGGTCTGCGTGAACACGGACTCGCCTACAACGGGCTTGTTCGGAGGAATCCGGATCCCGGAAAGCGTCTCCACATACCGGCAGACATGGGTCAACTTTCGTTCGTTGATCGCGTTGGGGACATTTAACTGATCATTCAGGACGGCTACCGCGCTGGCGATCGGGAGGTTCCCCGCCCGCTCACCAAGCCCGTTCACCGTAGTGTGGATCCCGTCGATACCTTCCTTGACCGCTTCGTACGTGTTCGCAACAGCCAGATCATAGTCGTTGTGGGGATGGAAGTCAAAGCGGCAGGAGGGATAACGGCTCCGCATTTCCCGGCAGAACTGCCGGGTCTGCGTCGGAGTCAGGATTCCCAGTGTGTCAGGAAGCATGAAACGCTTGATTCCGGAGTCCATCAAACTGTCCACCAGGAAGAAGACATAGTCCTCGGAGTGAATCATGCCTTGAGACCAGTCCTCCAGATAGAGATTGACCTCCATGCCCTTTGCGAAAGCTTTGGAAACGGAGTCCAAGATGTCGGAAACGTGCTCCTGCGGGGTTTTGTGAAGTTGTCCCTCCAGATGCCGGAGCGAGCCTTTGGTGAGCAGGTTCATCACCTTCCCTCCGGCGGAGGAGATCCAGTCCACCGACCGATCTCCGTCCACGAATCCGAGGGCCTCAATCCGGGAGAGGTGTCCCGAGCCGGCCGCCCATCGGCATATTCGTGAAAAGGCGTGGAATTCCCCGTCCGAGACACGGGCGGAACAGACTTCGACGCGGTCCACCTTCAACTCATTCAGCAGCAGCTTGACGATTGTCAGCTTTTCGTCGGCATTGAAGGAAACCCCTGCGGTCTGTTCCCCGTCCCGGAGGGTTGTATCCATGATTTGCACGTGATCCGTCATGATGGAATGGGTGTCTATACAGGTCAATCGTTTTCAGGACGAAGCTTGCGCACCGCGGCGCCTGTCCTCCACATCTCGCTCTCGCGCAAGGCAGCCAGTTCTCGGTTGAGACCCTCACGATAGCCCGGCTTCGAATTAGAGTCGATGGAAATCTGCGCTTCTTCTCCGGAAGCCACCGATTCATAAAGTTTTTCGAATACGGGCTTGGTGGCGTCGTGGAATGGTCCCATCCAATCGAGCGCCCCCCGCTGCGCGGTCGTGGAGCAATTGGCGTACATCCAATCCATGCCCCTCTCCGCAAACAGCGGCATGAGAGACTGGGTCAGTTCCTCAACGGTTTCGTTGAATGCCTCGGAAGGCGAATGTCCATGCTCACGGAGCGTCTCATACTGCGCCAACAGCAAGCCCTGAATCGCCCCCATCAGCGTTCCGCGTTCCCCTGTCAAGTCGGAATACACCTCCCGCTTGAAATCGGTCTTGAATAGATAGCCGGAGCCGATGCCGATGCCGAGGGCCAATGTTCTCTGCTCCGCCCTTCCGGTCGCATCCTGATAGACCGCAAAAGAGGAATTCACCCCGCGTCCCTGCAAGAACAACCGCCTGAGAGAAGTCCCGGAACCCTTTGGAGCCACCATGATCACATCCACATCCGCAGGAGGAACTATGCCCGTGCGATCTTTGTAGGTAATGCCGAATCCATGGGAAAAATAGAGGGCTTTTCCGGCGGTCAGGTTCTGCTTGACGGTCGGCCAGACCGCGATCTGCCCTGCGTCGGAGACCAAGAATGCGATGACGGTCGCCCGGCGACAGGCCTCGTCGATGTCGAAAAGGGTTTCTCCGGGAACCCAGCCGTCCGCGACAGCCTTCTCGTAGGTCTTCCCGGGCCGCTGGCCGACGATGACCTTGAATCCGTTGTCCTTCAGGTTCAGCGCCTGCCCGGGCCCCTGGACACCGTATCCGATAATCGCTATTGTTTCGTTCTTAAGCACTTCACGTGCCTTGCCGAGAGAAAATTCTTCGCGGGTGATCACTTCTTCTTCCACGCCGCCAAAATTCATTATTGCCATAATTTCTGTGTTTATTTGTGTGTTTATTTATTAATGGATTGTTTTGATCGTTCTTCTTCTCTTTTCTTGAGGAAGCCGGTCACAAGCTCCTGCCGGCTCTTCGTGACCGCCACGCGGCCGGAACGAACAAACTGCAAGACACCGAATGGGCTCAGTTCGTCGTACAACCGACCCGTTTCCTCGGAATTGCCGGTCTTCTGAATGACGGTAAAAGTTGTGTTCATCTCCAGAATCCTAGCATTGTGCGACGAGATAAAGTTCTCGAAATCATCGAATTCCAGCAACTTCCCCGTTTCTACTTTGTAGAGCGCCAGTTCCCGGTAGACCAATTCGTCATCCGTGTAATAAAAAGCTTTGATGACCTCAATCTTCCTTTCGAGCTGCTTCACGGTGAGAGCGACCCGGTCTTCCGGCCCCTTCACTTCGATTGTCAGTTTATGGATGCCCGGGAGGGAGGAGGGGGAAGCGGAGACACTCCAGATATCCAGGCTGTGCCGGGTGAACACATTGGAGAACTGCTGAAGCAGCCCCGTCTGATTTTCGGTATAGATCATCACTGTAAAGCGATTGTCTGTTGCGTTATTTTCCATATTCAAACCATTCTTTTCCGTTCAACATGATTTCGTTGATGCTCTTTCCCGGAGGAATCATCGGCATGACCAGCAGTTCTTCGAGGACACGGACTTCCATCAAGAAAGGCTTGTCGTCCGAAAGCATCTCGCCGATCGCCGCCCGAAGATCCTCCCGCTTTTCGACCAACCGGTAACCAATTCCGTAGCCTTCCGCGATCTTGCTGTAGTCAGGGTTGAACATACGGGTCTGGGAATAGATTTTTTCGAAGAACATCTCCTGCCATTGGCGGACGTTGCCGAGCCAGCTGTTGTTCAAGAGGATGATCTTGACCCCGGCCTGCTCCTGCATGATGGTGCCCAATTCCTGGATCGTCATCTGGAGCCCGCCGTCCCCCACAAACAGGCAGACCTGCCTATCCGGCTCTGCAATCTTCGCGCCGATTGCCGCAGGAAGCCCGAAGCCCATGGTGCCCAGTCCCCCGGACGTGATCAAGCTCCGTGTCTGCCGGAAAGAGGAATACCGGGTCGCGATCAATTGATTCTGTCCGACATCCGTCACCACAATCGCATTTCCTCCGGTCGCCTCGGAGACGGCGTGCACGACCTCCCCCATGCTGATGCACCCCTGTCCGGGATGGATCTCCGGCCGGATCACCTTCTCGTCCTCGATTTCGCGACAGCGGCTGAAGCTTTCAGCCCAGGCAGTATGTTCCTTCCGGGTAATCTTTTCCGTCAAGGCCCGCAGCACTCTCCGGGCATCGCCGTGAATGCCGACCGTCACCGGAACCACTTTTCCAAGTTCGGAAGCGTCAATGTCGATGTGGATGATTTTCGCCTGTTTCGCATAGGTCGAAATCTTGCCGGTCACCCGGTCATCAAAACGCATACCCACGGCGATCAGAACATCGCATTCGTTGGTTTTGACGTTCGGCGCGATGTTGCCGTGCATGCCCAGCATCCCTTTCAGATGCTTGGAATCGGAAGGAAGGGCGCTGAGCCCCAGCATGGTCGTACCCGCAGGGATGCCTCCTTTGTCCAGAAAGGCCTCCAGTTCCTTCTCCGCATGACTGAGAAGGATCCCGTGACCGTACACCACAAACGGACGCTCGGCGCCGTCTATCAGGCGAACGGCCTCGTCAATCGCGGTTTCAGAAGGTTCGGGATCGGGAATATAGCTGCGAATGAAATCGCACCGCTGGTAGTCGGGAGAAGTCAATCCCATCTGCGCATCCCGGGTGAAATCCAGTACGACGGGGCCCGGCCGTCCGGTCGAAGCGATGAAGAACGCCCTTGACACGGCCCATGCCACATCTTCCGCCCTGCGAATCTGATAATTCCATTTCGTGATGGCAGTCGTCAGCCCCAGGACATCCGTTTCCTGGAAAGCATCCGTTCCCAACGTAGAGGAAGCGACCTGGCCCGTAATCACCACTACCGGCGTGGAATCCATCATGGCGTCCGTGACACCGGTGATTACGTTGGTCGCGCCGGGACCTGAGGTGACGATTACGACCCCCGTCTTCCCGCTCGCCCGGGAATATCCCTGCGCGGCATGGATCGCTCCTTGTTCGTGACGCACCAGAATGTGCCGGATCTTGTCGCCGTAACCCGCCAGCTTATCATAAGCGTTCAGGATCGCTCCGCCGGGATACCCGAAGATGGTATCGACCCCTTCCGCAATAAAGGCTCTGAGAAGGGCTTCGGAACCTGTAATTTTGTTGTTGTCCATTGTTGTTTCGTTCGTTTTCATTTAATGATTCTAACCGCCCCCTTGTCGGCAGAACTGACCATCGCCGCATAGGCTTTCAAACTCTGGGCAACCGTACGGTTGCGGAGAGGGGGTGTGAATGCCTTGCGTCCTCTTTTTCTTTCTTCATCACGGCGTTCCTTCAACTGTTCATCGGAAAGCAGAACGTTGATGGAGCGGCCCGGAATGTCGATTTCAATCCGGTCACCGTCGCGGACCAGACCGATGTTCCCACCCGCCGCCGCCTCCGGAGAAACGTGTCCGATGCTGAGACCGGATGTCCCGCCGCTGAACCGCCCGTCCGTGACCAGCGCGCAAGCCTTGCCGAGGTGCATGGATTTGATGTAGGAGGTCGGATAAAGCATCTCCTGCATGCCCGGCCCTCCCTTCGGACCTTCATAGGTAATGACCACTACGTCTCCGGCCTGCACTTCCCCGCCAAGAATACCTTCGCAAGCCGCTTCCTGGGAATCGAACACCTTGGCCGGACCCGTGAATTTCCAGAGACTCTCATCCACCCCGGCGGTCTTGATGACACAACCGTCCCGGGCAATGTTTCCCTTGAGTACCGACAAGCCGCCGTCCTTGGTGTAGGCATGGGCGACGTCCCGGATGCAGCCGTTCGCACGGTCCAGATCGAAAGATCCGTAGTACTGCTCCTGATCGGCCATCTTCACGGTTCGGCGATTGCCCGGAGCGCTCGCATAGAGTTTTCGGGCTTTTGCCGTGCAAGCGCTGCTTTCAAGGGAATATTTCCGGATTTCTTCGCGGAGGGTCAGGCCGTCCACGCGCTTCAATGCGGTGTCGACCAAGCCGGCATCCGCCAGCTGCTTGAGGATGGAGACGATGCCGCCGGCGCGGTTGACATCCTGAATATGGTACTTTCCGGTGTTCGGAGCGACCTTGCACAGACAGGGAACCTTCCGGGACAAGACGTCGATATCATCCATCGAAAAATCGACCTTGCCTTCGTGGGCGATCGCCAACAGATGCAGCACGGTGTTCGTGGATCCCCCCATGGCAATGTCCACGGTCATGGCGTTCAGGAAGGCAGCCCGAGAGGCGATGCTTCGTGGAAGGACGCTTTCATCTCCGTCTCTGTAATAAGCAAAAGTATTCCGGACGATCTGCCGGGCAGCGTCGATGAACAAGCGTCGGCGGTTCCGGTGGGTGGCCAGCACCGTTCCGTTGCCGGGAAGCGCGAGTCCGATGGCTTCCGTAAGACAGTTCATAGAATTGGCCGTGAACATACCCGAACAGCTTCCGCAAGTGGGGCAGGCGGACGCTTCGATCGCAGCGACTTCCTGATCGGAAATGCTCTGATCCGCGGAACGGATCATGGCGTCGATAAGGTCGATCCGCTCTTGGCCGTACACGCCTGCCTCCATCGGACCTCCGGACACGAAGATGGCGGGGATATTCAACCGGAGGGCAGCCATGAGCATGCCGGGCGTGATCTTGTCGCAGTTGCTGATGCATATCATCGCATCCGCCTTGTGGGCGTTCACCATATATTCCACGCTGTCCGCGATAATGTCTCGGGAAGGCAAGGAATAGAGCATGCCGTCGTGGCCCATGGCGATTCCGTCATCGATCGCGATGGTGTTGAACTCGGCGGCGAAACACCCCAGTTTTTCGATTTCCCGCTTGACGAGCTGCCCCGCTTCATGCAGATGCGTATGACCCGGCACGAACTGAGTGAAAGAGTTCACGATGGCGAAGACGGGCTTTCCGACCTGTTCCGGCTTCATGCCGTTGGCCGCCCAAAGCGCCCGGGCTCCAGCCATTCTGCGTCCCTCGAAGGTACATGCGCTGCGGTAACTGTGTTTCATTCTATTATCTGCCCTCCTTTTAAAATTAGACCCTCCTCAGCGTAGACTGAGAAGGGTCTATTTGATATCTGAAGCCTCGTCAGCAATCATTCACGCCTTCTCAGTCCATGCAAGTAAGTACAAGGACAATGAGAATAACGACGATAACGGACAAGTTCGACATAAATTGTTAATGACTATTGCTTACAAATCTTAACCGGGAACAAAAGTAGGTATCTTTTTCCGATTTCCAAATTATTTCGGAAAAATTTGAAAACTATATCGTTTTAAAGAGCAATGATGTCCTTCAAAACGGGAAAAGAAGCCCGGTAGGCAGCCAAAGAGTCCAGATCGATCTCCGCCTGAACCACCTCCTCCTTCCCGGGCAAACAAGCCACAAGGGTCTTCCCGAAAGGATCAAGTGCTACAGAGGCCCCCGTGTACGTGCAGAACGGATCGGTTCCGACTCGGTTCACACCGATTAAAAAGCACTGGTTTTCGATGGCCCGCGCTTTGAGCAAGGCGCTCCAGGCATCCACCCGCTTGACCGGCCAGCTCGCCACATAGAGAGCGAGATCGTAGTCGGGAACCCCGGAAGGAAGCAATCGGTTGCGGCCGGTTTCCGGAAAACGGAGGTCGTAACAGATTTGCGGCAGTATTCTGATGCCGGCATATTCCAGAACGACCCTCCGGTCGCCCGGGGTGAAGGTCAGGTCTTCGCCGCTGTACGAAAACAGGTGGCGCTTGTCGTAGGAAGTGACCTTGCCGGTCGGTTCCACGAAATGGAACCGGTTGTAAAACTTGCCCCCTTCTTCCGTAGCGATGCTGCCCGCGATCGCGAAGCCATATTCCCGGGCACGGGTTTTCATCCAATCCAAGGTGGCGCCGTCTTTCTCCGCGATTCCGGCCGGACGGGTCACGAAGCCGGTAGAAAACATTTCGGGAAAAACCACGAGGTCGGTGTCTCCGACGGTCTTCAGGCGTTCGTCGTTGCGTCTCCGATTGGCATCGGGGTCCCCCCATACCAAGTCTATTTGCATCAGTGTCGTTTTCATACCTTGCGAAGGTAGCAAGAATTTCATTGAAAATGATTATTTTTACATCGACAAACACATCACATTATGGCACTAAAATCGATGATCGCTGCATCTGTTCTTTCCTTGATATTGCCTTTGACCGCTTCCGCCGCGAAAAATTCGCATGTACTGACCTCACCTGACGGGAAGATCACCGTCGAAATCGAAACAGGCGGAAAGGTGTCCTATTCCGTGTTTTTCAACGGAAAAGAGATTCTCGCACCTTCGGAAATCGCAATGTCGCTCGACGACGGAACGGTGTTCGGAAACGACGCCAAAGTGAAAAAGGCAAACAGCGGAACATTCCGGAAGGTTCATCCGGCGGTCGCCTACAAGAAGGCCTCCGTGGAAGACCACTACAACTATCTGATCCTTCAATTCAAAAACCATTCGATTGAATTCCGCGCCTTTGACAACGGGGTTGCCTACAGATTTGTATCCACGGCCAAGCGCGGGACCTTCAATGTGAAAGAAGAGAAGGCCGAATTCAACTTTCCGAAGGACTGGATGGCCTGGATCCCCTACACCAACACCGGTTTCGAGACGCTTGAAGAGCAATTCGGCAGTTCTTTCGAGAACTACTACCAGCACATCAACCTCTCGCAGTGGGACGCGAGGCGGCTGGCATTTCTGCCTCTCGTCGTGGACGCTCCGGACGGCGTGAAGATCTGTATCATGGAATCGGATCTGTACAGTTACCCGGGTATGTACCTCCGGGGCGCCAAGAACCTGAAAGGCGTGTTCGCCCCTTATCCCGACCGCATCGAGCAAGGCGGGCACAACGACCTGCAGGGTCTCGTCAAAACCCGCAAGGATTTCATCGCGAAGGCGGAAGCCGGTCGATCCTTCCCGTGGAGAATCTTGGGGATTGTTCCGGAAGCCAAGGAGCTGACGAACCTGGATCTGGTCTGGCAACTTTCGACCCCTCCCGCGGCCGACAGCGATTGGAGCTGGGTGAAGCCGGGAAAGGTCGCCTGGGACTGGTGGAATGACTGGAACATCTACGGGGTCGATTTCCGCGCCGGGATCAACAACGATACGTACAAGTATTACATTGACTTCGCCTCCGAAAATGGTATCGAATATGTCATTCTGGACGAAGGCTGGGCGGTGAACCGACAAGCGGACCTCTACCAGATCGTGCCGGAAATCGATCTCCGGGAACTGATCGCCTACGCCGACTCGAAACAAGTCGGACTGATCCTCTGGGCAGGCTACTGGGCCCTCAACCGGGATATTGATGGCATCTGCAAGCATTACGCGCAGATGGGAATCAAGGGCTTCAAGGTGGACTTCATGAACCGCGACGACCAGCCTATGGTGGAATTCTACGAACAGGTCTCCGCTGCGGCAGCCAAGTATCACCTGCTGGTGGACTTCCATGGCGCCTACAAGCCCACCGGTCTGGAGAGAACCTATCCCAACGTCTTGAATTTCGAAGGCGTGGCCGGACTCGAACAGATGAAGTGGAGCCGAGACGCCGACCAGGTGACCTACGATTGTACCATTCCCTTCATCCGGATGGCGGCAGGACGGATGGACTACACCCAGGGCGCGATGCGCAATGCCATCCGGCAGAATTACCGCCCGGTCAACTCGGAAGCAATGAGCCAAGGCACACGCTGCCGCCAGTTGGCCGAATATGCCATCTTCGATGCCCCGCTGACGATGCTCTGCGATTCCCCTTCCGCTTATCGGGCAGAGCCGGAATGCACGGAATTCATCACGAGCTTCCCGACCACCTGGGACGAGACCGTTCCCATCTGCGGGGAGATCGGGGAATATGTCGCCATCGCCCGCCGCAAAGGGGACTCCTGGTATGTCGGCGCCATCACGAACTGGACCCCAAGGGATTTGACCCTTGATCTGAGTTTTCTCGGAAGCGGTTCCTGGAGCATGACCGCCTTTGAAGACGGAATCAATGCCGACCGGATCGCGCGGGATTATGTGAAACGTACGCTTGCCGTTCCGGAAGGGAAGCAGGTGAATATCCGCATGGCTCCGGGCGGAGGCTGGGCCGCCATCCTTACAAAATAAATTTATTATGAAGCGCTATTTGCTGCTGGCATTCGCCTTTCTAGCACACGTGATCTTGCTTGCCAAATCCGACGACATCCGGGTGATGTCGTTCAACATCCGGCGATCCTCTCCCAGCGACGGGGGCGAATACAGCTGGATCTCAAGAAAAGCACCTTGTGTCAAGGCGATCAAGAAAGAAGATCCGGACCTCCTCGGACTTCAGGAAGCCTCCTACGAGCACACCTCCTATCTACTGACCGAATTGCCCCGCTACCAGATCGTGGACCGGCACGACAAGGCGGGCGATCTGGAGCCCATCCTGGAAGCCAACAACAATCCCATCCTCTACCGGGCCGACAAGTTCGAATTGCTGAACTACGGCAGTTTCTGGTTGAATGACGACCAGACCATGTTGAAAAAGGGTTGGGATGCATCAATGGTGCGGAATGCAACCTGGGTGAAACTGCGCGTCAAAAAATCCGGGCTGATCCTCTTCTATTTCAACACCCACTTCGACGAGAACGGATCCGTCGCGCGGGAAGAATCCGCCAAGTTGATGGCCGCGAAGATCAAGGAGATCGCGGGCGACGATGCTATCGTCTTCCTGGGCGGAAGCTTGAGTATGCCTTCCGAGCAGAAGGCGATGATGTTTCTGAATGACTATATGCGCGCCGCCAAAGCCTCCGCCAAGAAACCGGACAAGGCCGCGACCTACAACGGCTTCGGGAAAAATCCGAAGAACTGGAATGACCACCTTTTCTTTCGCAACGCGGAAATCAAATCCTTCGAGGTTCTGGACGGAGACAAATACGGCGTGAAATACATCTCGGACCATTACCCGATCCTCTCCGACTTCAAGATCTCATCGCCGAAGCCGAAGAAGTAGCGGCCGGGGGAACAAGATCCCTCTATGGCTTTTCGGGTTCCTCTATTGATCGGCCACTGGCTGACCCGTATCTCTGCAGCCGGAATTCGGGATAGCGTGACCGTAAGCTGTTGATCTACAATGAAATCATTGTTTTCACCCCCTCCCGCGAGCGGGGGTGAAAATGCTCATCTTGTTGTTTTTCAGAATGTTATGGCCACGCCTAGGCGTCCCTTACCATCTGAAAAATAGGAATATTTCGCGAGAACGGAGCCGTTCCGGCTCACTTTCCCGACAAGGTTCAGGGGATTGTGATCCCGGCGGTTGCGTTTGGCCCGTCATGCAGTCCTTGAACGCGGCAGAACCACTTGAGATACCTGATATCCTTCTTTATGAATCCCAATCATCCTCCCCAAAGTTTCTTCCCGGCAAGGGCAACAAGGATTATCACTGCGATGCTGAACAAGAGGTACCCGACGACCGCCAGCCCCTTGATAAAGGAATGCCTGTCATTCTTGTAGATCTTGTCGAACTGTTTATACTTTTTCAATGCCGCCTCAGATGCGCCCGGTTTCAGGGTATATTTGTAGTCCAGATACAGGAATGGCAAGTATAAGATGAGGCCAACTCCTTTGTTTATGGGCACACCGAAACAATAATGAAGAGGAACAAACGCAAATGGGGATAAGATGAAGTAAAAAGAGAGAATCATTATTCCAGGTCCCCAGTGATAATAATCCCATTTTACCCACCTCCCGAAAGTTTTCTTGTAGAAGCGCGAGATCCGGTAGCTGCAATACTCCAGAAAATGCCTGACACTTCCCATGCCTTTCACAGCTTGTACTTGTCGACAATGTCGGGAACCACGCGGGTGTCGAACAGGTATTGGCCGCCCGTGTATCCGTTGCCGTAGAAGCGGTCCATCTGATAGCGCTTGAGATTCCTGCCCGTCCACGTGTGTAATAAGCAATAGTATCTTGGAC